>Ga0310812_10000054_pt1 | contig 55979 bp, 72 predicted proteins | sample NN3metagenome_FD_205747 | JGI IMG/M metagenome (GOLD analysis project Ga0310812, IMG submission 205747) | Soil microbial communities from experimental microcosm in Duke University, North Carolina, United States - NN3 | ecosystem: Engineered > Artificial ecosystem > Soil microcosm > Unclassified...
AAGCAGGAGACCTACGAAAACGTGCCGATTGGCGCGCACGGCACGGTGCGGATCACGAAGAATGCCCAAGGCAAAGAGATCGGTCGCGAGGTGCTTGCGCCCACGGCGGGCACCGCCACCGGGGCCGGGCCGCTCGGGAAGAAACTTGCCGACATCGACGCGTCGGACCTGACCGACGCCGAGAAGGAAAAGGCCAAGCGCGTCGCGGCCGGGCTCGTGAAGGTCAAGGCCGGCGGCGCCGGGGGTGGCGGCGCTGGCGCAGGCGGCGCGCCGGCGGGCGGGCTCGACCCGAAGACGGTCGACTTCTACGCCACCCAGTCGATCGCGGGCGACGACCGCTGGCAAGTTGGACTCGCGCGCGGCAAGGCCGGGCAGCAGCTCATCTCCGCGGTAAAGGACCGCATTCCGGCCATGGCCGCCGAGCTCGGTCTGTCGCCGCAGGACGTGGGCACGAACAAGGCGCAGAATGCCGCGCTCGCGAAGACCCTGGCCGATCGCCAGAAGTACGTGACTTCCGTCGAGCAGCTGACCGGCACGCTCACGCGGCAGGGCGATCTCGTGAAGTCGCTGCTTGCGAAGGGCGGCGCCACGGAAGGCGGCCCGCTGTTCAACAAGCCGTTGAACGCGCTCAAGACCGTGCTCGGGGATTCCGACTTCGCGCAGCTGCAAGCCTCGCTGATCGGGCTCGCGCGCGAGCACCAGCGTGTGCTCACTTCGCCGCTGTCGAATGCCCAGCTGCACGCGTCGGCGCAGGAGACCGGCGACAAGCTGATCAACGCCAACATGCCGCCGAAGACGATCGTCGACATCATCGACAACGTCATGAAGAAAGAGGCCCAGAACGGGCTGGAGCAAGGCCGCGCGACGCTGGAAGACACCCGCGCGCAATTGCGCGGACTGGGCAAGGCGGCCGGCGGGACGCCCAAGGTTTCAGCGGAAGACGACGCGCTCATCAACAAGTACCTGAAGCGGTGACGCATGCCCTCCTACGATGACGTGATGACCGCGCTCCGCAACGCGGACGCTTCCGGCAACGTCGAGGACGCGAAGCGCCTCGCGCAGATCGCGTCGCGCCTGCGTAGCCAACAGACCGAGGCGCCCGCTCCTAGCGCCCCGAAACCTGCGGTCGGGGCGCCCGGGACGGTGCGCGACATTACCGGCGCGCCGACGAACATTTCCCGCGAGGCGACTCTCGCGATGATTCCCGGTAGCGCGCCACCGGCGCCGCCAGCGCCGGAACCCTCTTTCCTGGAAAAGGCTCGCGGCGCGGTCGAGGCAGGTCTGAGCCTCGCGAGCGGGCTCGTCAACTCGCTGCCCGGCGCCGTTTCCGGCTTTGTGGGCGGCGCGGCCGGCGCGGCGGAAGCTGCGTTGCGCGGTGGGCCGCAGCCCGGCGCAGTCAACGCCCCGGGAATCCCGGCCGGCGCGCAGATCCGCGGCGGCCAGAGCAATGCAGGGGGCATGATGTCTGCCCTGAACGAAGCGATGGGGCAAGGCGCGCAAGCCGTGACCTACCAGCCCTCGACCGAGACAGGACAGCAGTACGCCGAGAAGACTGGCGAAGCTCTCGGGCCGTTGATGGCGACACTAGGTGCCCACGCGGGTACGCTCGCGCCGACGACACTCGCCGCGCCGCGCGTACTGGAGGCCACGGGCACCGCGGCGAAACGCGCCGGCGCCGCCGCAGTCGAGGCAGCGGTTCCGCCGATCTCGCCGCAGCGCGCGGCGAACGTCAACGCCGGTATGGAGCAAGGACTCACTTTCGCTCCGCACCAGCTCGCCGAAAACAAATTCGTGAAGCTGGCCGGCGAGGCGGCCGAAACCACGCCGGGCGCCTTCGGCGGCATGCGGCAAGCCGAGCGCCAGCAGGCTTTCAACCAAGCCCTGATCAAGCACGTCAACCCCGAAGAGACCGCGACGCGGCTCACGGGCGACGTGCTAGGCGCCGCGATGGACCGCTCGGGCGGCAAGATCGGCGACATCACCGCAAAAACCGATCTGCCCTTTGAAGACGTGCAAGGCGGCTTCGCGGCGCAGCGCCGCGCGCTGGCACGCACGACCGAGGACGCGCAGCGCGTGGTGGGCGGGTACATCGACGAGTTCGAGCGCTTGGCCGCGGAGAACGGTGGCAACATCCCCGGGACCGCGTTCAAGGACTTGAACAGCGACCTAGGCCGCGAGATCCGCGCGAACGCCGGCAACCCGCTCGGCAACAAGCTGAGCGATCTGCAAGACGTGGTTCTTGACGCCTTCCGCGACAGGCTCAGCCCCGAGGACCGGGCGACCTACGACACATCGCGCATGGAGTACGCCAAGGCCAAGACGATTTTGCCGCTCGTGGCGAAGTCCGTCGAAGGGGACATTTCGCCCGGCGCGCTGATGAACGCCGTTACCGCGTCGAAGGCCGGCAAAGAGGCGATGGGCCGCGGCCGCGGGGGCGATCTGGGCGATCTGGCGCGCGCCGGCAAGTACCTCGTCGAGCAGAAGTCGTCGGGCACCGCCGAGCGCAGTCTCGTGTACAAGTTCATCCTCGACCCGCTCAAGGAAACGGCCAAGGCCGCGACGATGTACCCTGCGGCCGCGGCGTACAACCTCGCTGGGCCGGCTATCGCGCGCGCGATGGTGCGCAAAGGGCTGAAGAAAGGCGGCGCCGAGCTCCCGCCCGAGGAACCGCCGCCCGGTGCCGGCGGGGCCGCAGAGCCGCCCCCAGGCGGCGCGGGCCCGGCCGGCGGGCCGTCAACCCCGATCGACCCCCGGCTCGCCGAGGTCGAGAAACTGCGCGCCCAGTCCACGGATCCAGCGGTGCAGGCTGCGCTCGACGAGCACGCGAAGACCGTGCAGAAGGTCATCGCCGCCGAGACCGCGGCGAAGAAGCAGGCGGCCAGCGTGGAAGCGCTGGAAGCCGCGGCCAAGGCCACGCAAGACCCGGCGTTGCGCAAGACCCTCCAGGCGCGCGCCGACAAGCTGCGCGCCGAGAAGATCCCGGTCGGCGAGGTGACCGAGGGGCAACCCGAGATCCCGGTCGAGAAGCCCGGCAAAATCCCCGTGGGCAAAGCGACCGAGGGGCAACCCGAGATCCCGGTCAGCAAGCCCGAGAAGGTGCCGGCCGGTGAGGCGACCGAGATCACGCCCGAGGTCGCGCCGGAAGTGACCGCGCCGCCCGAGCCGCTGCCGGTGGGCGAGGCGACTGAGCTCAAGCCCACGGTGCCCGTGGGCGAGGCGACCGAGATCGCGCCCGAAGTGGTCGAGCCCGAGGCGCCGATCCCGGTCGGCGAGGCCACGGAGGTGACGCCTATCCCGGCCGGCGAGGCGATCTACGTGCACCAATCGCTGTTCGACGCGGCCAAGAAACGCGGCATCGAGACCCGCGGCCGCCGTCCGAGCGAGGTGCGCGTCGCGGTCGAGAACGCGGTGGTGAAGGAGCACAAACTAAGCCCGCAGGACACGGAACGCGCGAAGGCTGTAGCAAAAGCTCTCGACATCGACGAGAAGGCAGTCGAGAATGCGGCCGTTCAACACGAACGGAGCCCCCGCATGTTTGATCGCGAGATCGACCGAATCATTGAGCAAGGAACCGCGCAGCCCGAGTCTGCGCCCGCTGCCGCTGCGCCGACGTACCAGAAAGGCAACTCGTGGGTGTTGCGCGAGAAGGCGACGGGCAAGGTGGTCATGGAGACCTACGACCCCAAGAAGGTCGCAGCGCTGAACACCGAGAAGTACGAAGCCGTGCCTATCGGCGAGTACCTTGCCGGTGCCAACCGAAAGATCAAAGAAGGAGCACCTGATGCGCCTGAAACCAAGCAAGCTGTTAGCAGCGGCGAAGGCCCTGCGGCCGGTGCTGCCCGCGCAGAAGCCCGCCCCGGGGCTGGACGTGGCGGGGACGCAGACATCGGTGCCCAACGTACCGGCGGCGCAGTCGGTGAAGGCAATCCCGACACCGGCCGTGCCGTTGGCGCAGCTGCGCCCGCTGGCGAACAGCCCGGGGCCAACCGCCCTGCAACGCCCGGAACCGAACGTGCGGGGGATCAGTCCGGCGGATCGAGCGAAAAACGTGGTGTAGACAAGCAAGGCGCCGAGTACGCGCTCTCGGTGAAGACCGAAGAGTTCGGCGCCGGCCGCGAGAAGACCAAGGCGATCATGGTCGAGGCGCGCGATCCGCAGACCGGCGAGCGCCGCGGCTTCATCGACTTCGCGATCCGGCCCGATGGTGTGCTCACCGCGGAGAATGCGAAGGTGGCGCCCAACTTCCAGAAGCGCGGCGTTGCCGAAATGATGTACAAGGCCGCGCGCGACGCAGGCCACGACATCGCGCCCGGTCGTGTGCAGACGGATGCCGGGCAGGCGATGGTCGAAGCGCTCCAGAAGAAAGGGCTCATCAACAAGGAAGCCGAAGGCCCGCGCGCCAAGGCGAGCGAGCTCGCTGCCGAACGCGCTGCCGAACCGCTTGGCCGTGAGGCACCGGAAGACTACGCCGCGCGGCGTTCCTTGGAGACCAAGAAACCTTACATCGTGACCGGCATGGGGCACGCGATGCTCGACGAACCACTCAACCGGAAGAACGCGCAGGAACTCGGTGGAGTGGCTGCGCGCTTCGTGAAGGGCGAGAAGGTTGAAGGCTTCGAGAAGGGCGCGCAGAAGAAAGTCGCCCCGCCAATCGCGCACAAAGACCCGGGCGAGCCGACCGAAGCCGTGACGCCCAGCGTTGTCACGCAGTCGCTGAGCAAGAGCACGAAGCCGGCCGAAATGCGCGACACGCTGCTCAAGCAAGTCGACGACGCGATTGCGAAAGCACCGGAGCGCGCTGCCGATATCGGTACGACCGAGCCGCGAACGGTGCGCGGCAAGCGTGAGTTCTCAGGGTCACGCGGGAATCTTCGTGTCGAAGTTCGAGAGGGCAGTGACGGTCTCTGGCACGTACAGGACATGGGCCGCCCGGTCATCGAACGCGCGCGCGGGGCCGAGATCATCCAGGCTTCCACGCCTCGCATCGCGCGCCAAGTCGTCGAGTCCATGCTCTCGCGGGCCTCGCGCAACGACAAAGGCCACATCGTCTATGGCGAAGGCGGCTTCGTGAAGTTCAAGGTCGAGGGCGACGGTGAGTTCAAGGTGCTCAACGATCCCGATCGGCTCGCCGAGTTTCGCGCCAAGGTCGAGAAGTCCCCGGGCTTCAGCAACTCGGGGCAGCGCACGCAACGCGCACCCGAGCTGGAAGGCGCGCAGCGCGGCAGCGGCGGTCCTGCCAATGCCATCGCGAACATGGTCGACGAAGGCGACTTCCAGGCCGCTTACGATTACGCCACGTTCAAGGGCATCGACCCGGCGACCGTGAAACTCGACCCGAAGGCCAAGGCGCGGTTCTCGTCCTGGCTCAAGGAAAACGCTGAACCGCTCGACTGAAAAGGAAAGTGACCCATGTCCATGATCTTCGGCATCTTCGTCGGCCTCGTGCTGGGCTGGCTCGGGCACACGTACTGGCTCAAGCGCCAAGCGCCCGCCGGCGGCACAGAGAAGCCACAAGGCGGGGGCGGCCCCGGTGAAGAACAGAAGTGAGGTTCGGGCTCGCGCTCACTGCGGTGCTGCTACTTGCCGTGGCAGTGCCGCACTACGCCTATGAGCTGCTCGGGTCCATGTGGCCCGATCCGGTGCGCGCGGCGCGGGCGTGGTTCTATGTGCTGCGCGGGTTCTCGGGGGCGATCCTGTTCGCCACGGTCGCGGTGCTGGCCGGCATGCTCGCCGGCGCGACACAGCGGTGGCGCTGGTTCGTGCCCGTGGCGCTGGTCTGCGCCTGGGGGTTCACAGAAGAAGCCGAAACCGGGATCTGTCGCCTCGGGCTCGGCATTGGCGCTGCGCCGCCCGATGTGCACTGGCGCGGCCTTTGCGATGCGCTGACAGGGCTTCCGCTGTACTGGCTCGGCTTGGTGACGCTGAGCCTGCTCGGGGTGCTGGTGGCGGCGATAGGGGGAGAGAAAAAATGGCTGACGTGACGACTTCTGCCGCGGTGGGGGTTGCCGCGTTTCCGCTGCTCGCGGCGATCGGTATCGATCCCGCGGCCATCGCCGCCGGGCTCGCCGGCTGCGTGGTGGTGCAAACCCTTTTGCCCAGCGAGCAGCATGGCATCGTGAAGGTCGCGCTGCTGACGCTCGGCAGCGTGCTGTTTGCGTCGCTGACCACGCCGTTCGTGGCACCTGTTGCGGTCGGCTACGTGCTCGACCACTACCCCAAGGCGACAATCTCATCTGACGCTGTGAAGGCCGCCGTTGCGGCCACGCTTGGCGGCTTCGCACAGCCCATCCTATTCCTCGTCCGTGCAGCCATTCAGGCCCGAATCGCGTCCAAGGTGAAGGAGAGCAGCGATGCTTGAGTACCTGAACGCCGCGGCATGCTCCCTGCTGTTGGTGTATTGCCTGCCGGTGGCGACGGTCATGGAGACTCCGCACCGTTGGGCTTTGTGGCCCGTGTTCGTGGCGGTAGTCGTTGCCCTGACCGTGCAGATCATCGATCCATTCGCGACCTGGGTGCCCGAGATCGGTTGGCCGGCTGAGGTGCTGAACATCGCCATGGCGCTCATGCTCACGATGTGGCGCAAAGAGGCAATGCTCTTCATCCGCTGTCGGCTAGGACCGGAGACCGAGCCGCCGCGGCACCCCATGCGCCGGCTGTCCGATCTGCGTGAGCTCACCCACGCTCAAGCCGCGCAGGTGCGCGGGAGAGGTCTCGAATGAACGCCGAACAGCTCGCCGCGGCTTGCGGGTGCTCGATCACGCTGGCGCAGGTGTGGCTCGATCCGATCAACGAGGCGATGCAAGCCTACGACATCGACACGCCACTGCGGCAAGCCGCGTTCCTTGCCCAGATCGGGCACGAGAGCGGCGGCTTGCGCTGGGTGCGCGAGATCTGGGGCCCGACGCTCGCGCAGGCGGGCTACGAGGGGCGCGAAGACCTGGGCAACACCGAGCCCGGCGACGGCCGGCGGTACATGGGCCGCGGGCTCATCCAGGTGACCGGGCGTGCCAACTACGCACGCATGAGCGGTGCTCTCGGCTTCGACTTCGTGGCGTCGCCCGAAGCGCTGGAACAACCGCACTGGGCGGCGTTGAGCGCCGGCTGGTATTGGCACGCACGTGGACTCAACGCGCTCGCGGACGCGGGCGACTTTGAGCGGATCACGCGCCGCATCAACGGTGGCCTGAACGGGCAAGTGGACCGCGTGGCGCGGTTCGAGAAAGCACAGCAGGCGCTCGCATGATCGGCGCGCTCGGCCTGCGGCTCCTTATCATCACGGCCGCGCTCGGCGCGCTCGCGGCGCTGATCGGGGGCATTCACCATCACGGCGTCAACGAGGGCCGCGCCGAGGTCCAGGGGAAGTGGGACAAGCAGACCGCCGAGCTCGACGCGCAAGCGCTGGAGCAGTCACAGGAAAACCGACGCATCGAGCAACGCAGCGCAGTACGCGCAGGAGAGATCGCCCATGACACCGCAGTTCAGTTGGACCATGCTCGTACTGTTGCTGTGCGGGCTCGCGCTGATGGCGACAGCTTGCGCCAACAACTCGCCGCTGTGCAAGCCAGTGCCGCCGCCACAGCTTCCGACACCGCCCGAGCTGCTGATGCGATCGCCACCCTCAGCCGACAACTCGGCGAGTGCAGCGGCCAGCTTCAAGAGGTGGCAGATCGAGCTGACGCGGCTTCAGTCCAAGTGACCGGCCTTCAGGAGTTCGTGAAGGCCGAGCGCGAGCCCTAGGGCCGGTGCTTGGCGAAGGTCTGCGCGAGCCGCGCCTGCTTGCCCACTTTGCCGGGCATCTTTGCCGCAGCTGCGACCTTCGCCGCCGGGATCTTCTGACCCTTGGGCACGCCAAGCGACTCGTGCAAGCCGCCCTTGTGCATCTTGCTCGCGATCTTGGTGAGGGTCTTCTTCATGGCTTCACTCCGTCACTTGTACAGACCTTTGCGGTGCACGAATCGATTGATCGCCGCGGCGATCCTGCCGGCGGGGTAGCACACATTCTCTTCATCGAGCGCCAGAGCGTCAACCCAGTGGTCGCCCCGCCGGCGCTTTGCGTAGGCGAAACCCGCGTGCCCGGCTTCGTGGCAAATGATCTCCATGCTCAGAAACCCATGCACGAGACCGATGAGGCAGAAGTAGCGGGGGTCAACTTGCATGGTGCTACGGCCGTGCGCGTCCACGATCTCGCGCGATAGCCCGTTCACGGCCCCTAAGCATCCTCGTCCGAGGTCGTGGTGGGCGCCGAGAGCCTGCCACCAAAAGCGACGCAGCGCGGTGCGGTTCTTGAATATCAACAGCTTTGCGTGCAGTCCGCGTTTACCGCGCACGCCGATGTCGCATTCAGCGAGAATATCGCCGCCGAGCGGGTGGTTGATGAAGTCGCGGGGAAGCGGGTTCTTGCCGCGCCGGACTCTCACCGTGCGGCCTCGTGCCAAATGTTGTCGTGCTCCGCGCCCTTCCATCCGTCGTTGAAAGGCCCGCCGAGCGTGAAATGCGCGATACCTACGCGAGCCGGCCGCGGTTGCACGTTGATGAGCCAATTCCAAGCCGGATTGAGCGCGCCGATCTCGTCATCCGCGAGCCAACCGAACTGATGCAGCCACAGGCCCGGCCGCGTGTTCACATCGTGCAGCGTGAGCCTGCGGTTCGCTGGGTGGTCCGTGTTCCACAGGATCACCGAGCTCCAGTTCTTGCGCGCGTACGCGGTCTGAGGCTGACCGTCCATCTTGGTCGACTCCGTGGGCACGTGCTCGTGCTTCACGACATAGACGGCCTTGCCCGGCTCGATCTCGCGCAGCATCTCCACGGGGCTGCGCAGGAACACGACATCACAATCTGTGAAGAGCGCGAAGCCGCTTTGGCACAGGATCGGCGTGAGGAACCGGCTGAACGCAAAGTCGGTCGACGCCTTCGCGTTGCTGATCAGGTCGTGATGCGCGTAAGCGCCGTCCTCGCTGCGTCGGTCCGCGAGCCGGGTCAGGAGCCCGGTCTCGCGCAAACGGTCAAGGCAGAGAAACTCGGCGTGCAGTGCGCTACGTGCATTGAGGGTCCGTGCGGCGACGCGCGCAGCGCGGGCCTCGCGCTTGTCCCACCCGATGAAGCAGCGAAGCGTCACGCTTTCCTCGCTTCCATGCGGAAGTCGCGATGCTTCTTCCCGATGGCGTGCCACTGCGTTTCGGCTTCGCGGATCTCGGTGAACCCGGCCTTCTTGAGCAGCGGCCGAAGGGTCTTCGGAGTCCACCCCCAGCGGTGGCACATGAACGGGTCTTGGTAGCTCGGATCACCGTAGAGGCCGAACATCGCGAGACTGTCAAGACTCTTCACGTCCTCGGTCTCGATGAAGCGTACGAGGTTCTTGGCGCACTTCTTCACGTCCGGCATTTCGAGCACGAGCAGGCCGCCGGGCTTGAGCAGACGGTGCCACTCGGCGAGCGCCTGCGGGGCTTCCCACTTGTAGAAGTGCTCGAAAATGTGTATGCCCATCACCTCGTCGGCACAGCCGTCCGGCAAAGGGATCTCGGTTGCTTTGGCGAAGATTTCGGGATCGCGGGATGCCTTCGGGGAGCGCACGACATCGACATTTGTCCACCCGTCGAGGACGTGACGACCACAACCAACGTTCACACGCATTTCAGCACCATCCCCCAAGCCTGGGCCGCTTCATCGGGCCGCCAGTTGAAAAACATGCACCGCCACAGCAGTTCAAGCCGATTTTCCGCGGTATAGGGCTTGCCGTCCAGCCACGTTGCCGCGCCGTCGCTCGCCTCGAACGGGATGCCTGCCACGCAAGCGTCCAACGCCACGTTCGAGTGCCGGCACACGACGAGCGATGCGCCCTTGAGCACTTGCTCGATCGGGGAGTGCGCGTCGATCAGCGAGCACGGGATGGTGGGATAAGAGCGGTTCGGCTTGGGCCGAAAGATGATGCGGTGCCGCGGGAACCGACGCTTGAGCTTGCCCAGCATCACGAGCTCCCAATGCGGGTTGTCGATGATGGCTCGCGTCTTCGGGCCCATGCCGACGAGGATGATCGGTCCGTTCGGGTCGTAGTCGTTGCGCAGCGGCAAGTGCAGCGCATCCCATCGCGAGCTGTCGCGCGGCGCCCGGTCGAGCAACTTCTGGGGGTGCCAGTCATTGACCGAGAAACGCAGGCCGCCGACGAAGTCCTTCGTTGCGAAGTAGCCCATGTCCCACACCACGGTCGTCTTGCCGGCGGCGCGGTGCTCTTCAAGCATGCGCATCCGCTCAGGGTCACCGGGCCCGTAGGTCATCAGCACTCGCGCGCGGCCGGAAGGCTTGTCGACGACGGCGTGCGGCACCGGCGCAGCGCTGGCGAGAGCTTGGAGCATGCGCGCGCCCTTGGCGTGCATGTTGGACTGGAGCAGGATCTCGATCACTTTCGGCCCCTGCGGTGTCGGTTTACCTCGGACTTCCATTGGGCGCCGCGGCGAACGGGATGCGGCTTAGACAGTAGTGTCGGCTTACTCTCACCGGAGGGCAGCTTGGACTGCTCGATCACGCGATAGTCACTGTTGCGCAGCGCATCGATCACATCGCGGTTGTCTGGGTGAACGATGATGACGAACGGCTTCACAACCACAACCCCTCCAACCAGATGCGATAGATAGCGGCCACGGCCTCAAGCGACGGCGCCGCGGTGCGCAGCTCTGCCGACACGTGGTGTCGCACCGAGGCGTCGGCCAGCGTGTCGAATGCATCGCGGAGCTCGGCCTTCGTGTCGGCCCACGTTGCGGCCGAATTGTCGGTCTCCAGATACCCGGCCTCGCGGTTGCAGACGATCGGTGTACCGGAGCCCTGTGCGTTCGCCAACTTGACGTTGGACTTCCAATGCTTCGCGGCGTAGCCGCCCGCCTCGCGCAGTGCCACCACGATGTCGAGATCCGCGAGCGCCGCCGGCTTGGTGGCGAACCGCCAGCCGCGGCGCGCGCACTCGGATTCGAGGATGGCTTGCCACATGCCCAGGTACTGCACGCCGCCCTCATAGCCCACGGTCTCGACGACACGGCGCACGGGGTTGATCTGCTGGGCCGGGCGCGCGTGGTGCGCCAACGCGAGCACCGGCCGCTTGAAGCCTACTTCGGCGATGTCTTCAGCCATCGCGCGCGTTGCGGCGACGAGCGCGTAAGGCTTCAGCAGCTCGATCTGGCTCTTGAGCCAGCGCAGGCACGCACCGCGGTCCCACAGGTTGCCGTGAGGTTGAGGCCACGCATCGACGATGTCCCAGATGATCGGGATGTGTTGCGCGCGCATTGCCTCGATCGTGCGAGGGTCGAGCCGCTTGACGATGATCCCGAGATCCATCGGCCTCGCGGGGCGCGCGTGCGGCACGATGGTGGCCTCGATCGCTGCGCCGAGCTGCTCGCCACGGATGCGCCAGCTGCCTGACTTGCCGTTGCCGGTGATGAGGATGCGCTTCACTTCTTGGTTCCGAAGCCCAGCACTTCGCTGCGCGCGAGGAACACTTGCCCGTCGATCGCAGCCTTCTCAGACTTGCGGTCGCCCTTCGACAGCGAGCGCTCAGTCGCGTACATCAGCGCTTGCCACTCGATGTCCGGGAAGAGCTCGCGCACGGCCTCGATCGTGAAGCGCCAATAGTCGCTGGGGTAGGCGTGCACCTTCCACACGAACGGTACACTGAGATCCAGCGTCGCGCCGGGCGCCATCAGCCGCTCGATGTTCGCGGCCAAGAGCCACGGCCGGCGGGAGTGCTCCAGCACGCTGCGGCATTCGACGTGGGCGAATCGCATGTTCTCGTGGACCGTCAGCGGGGTTTCAAGATCATGCATCCAGTCAACTCCAGGGCCGTCGAGCATGTCGATGCCAACCACGTCCGAGTAGAGCTTGCGGCGATCGGTGCGCGTGGCGTAGATGCGCGAGCCGACGATGAGTGTGCGGCCGGGCTTCGGCCGGCGAAACTTGCGCTCGAATTGCTCGTGAGGGGTCATGGTTTAGCAATCTTGAGAGAAGCAAAGGCCATCGCGCGCATGTCGGCGAGGTGTCGTTCAGTAGCGGCCAATGAACCTGCGCTCCCGCTCCCTTCGGAGGGGCGCAGGCCGCAGGACCACAGCCTCATCCATCAGTTCTTGCGCGGTTTTATACGCAAGACGCATTGCCGGTTCTGCGTGCTCGCCGCGCACTTCTCGCGTTTTGAACACCAGCGGTAGCGCCATTGCGCCAGCGATGCCAGGGGCAGGATCGAACAGCCAAACATCAATGCTGTCGCCGTGTATGTTGCGCTGTGCGCGGGCTTCGATTGTCATGCCAGTAACCTCCTGAATGCTTCGCCGCTCTCGACTTCGGACATGCTCCACTGAGCCCAGGCCAAGCGCCGGAACATCGCGAGCCGCGCAGCATCGTCGCAGAGCGGCCCCATCTTGAACCGCGTCAACGGGCGCCCAGCACTGGCGCCAATCCACGACTGCATGCCGTAGAACACGGGCACGCCCATCATCAGAGCCTTGATCGCGGCGCCCGAGCTCCACGTCGCAACGCTCGATGCGCGCGCCAAGTCCTCTTCCAGCGTCGGGCCGTCTTTGTTCGTGCCCGGGTGCCGGCGGATGCGTCCCTTGGTCGTGCTCACGGCGAGGTTGAGCCAGCCATCTGGTGCACGCAGGCCGGGCTCGCCGATGCCGCGCTGCGCAAGGATGACGCACTCACCGCCGGGCTCGCGCCACGGGGCGAGATCCACGCCCCGCGAGTCCCAGCGTTCGGGGCCACCATCGGGCCAGCGGCCGGCGCCGTTGTGGTGGCCTTGCGCGATGGCGAACGATTGCTCGCCGCGCCACTCTTTGCCCAGGTAGCCGTTCTCCACGACGAGCACCTTCGCCTTCGCGGCCTCGAACTCGCGAGCACGACTGTGGCCCTCGCCCATGCGGTTCCAGATCACGAGCACGTCGCCCGGCCGCGGGTTGTCGGTCACGCGGAACGACGGTGCATAGCCGAGCGCCTTCAGCCCCGCGGCAAAGGCTTCGCGGCGATAGGTCAGCGCTTCGCGGAAGAGGATGAAGGCTCGGGGGGTCATCATCGTCCGATCAATCCGTCACGCTCGGCTAAGTCCGATCCAGGGCACGGGATGCCCTTCTCGTAGTAGTCGCGCCAAAGACCTGTGTAGTACCCGATCCGGCCGCATTGCGTGCAGCGGAAGCGGCCGATACCCGCGGCTATGTCAGTGCTCTCGCCGCCGACTTCGATGAGCTGCTGTTCAGTTTCACCAAGCAGACCAATTTCCACGTCCTGCCACACGGAATAGACGGGCTTGCGGTGCGTGCAAGTCACATCAGCTCCTTCCCGACCGTCGACATCGGGAACCACTCCAACGCCGATCCCGGCGTGCAGTTGATCACTTCGCACTTGTGCTCTGCGAGGTCTTCCGCGAGTTTCTTGCCCTTGTGCCGCCATTCCTCGAACAGTTGCGCTTGCACCAGCGGCTTCTCGTGATCGCCGTGCCGATGCTTCTCGCCGTTCGGGCCGAGCTTCATGTCCATGCCCAGCAGCAAGATGCGCCGACAGCCCCACAGGAACGCGAGATTGATTGCCTGCATCCCGCTGTTGCCGTTCATGTGAACCACGTTCAGGCCCAGCCCTTCGCGGTTGCCGCCGCGCTGGCGGTTGAGCTGGAATCGCTCGGCCGCGCTGCCGTCCTGGGTCCAGCGTTCGGACTTCGGGCACTGCGCTCTGATGCGCGCGTGGTGCACCTTCCAAAACATGAAGTCTCCCGCGTACACCACGTCCGCCCACGGCGCATATGCGTACGCGGTGTTGACCGCGATCGTCTTGATCGGCTTGTGACATGACACCACTGCGTCGAGTTGCGCGTCGCTCAAGCTCGGGCCGGCGCAGATGACGATCGCGGTGTGCGCGGACCAGTCAGGCGTCTTCACGCCAAGTTCTCCATCTCGCCATCCCACTCGTACACCATGGCGTCGGGGCCGTCGCCCATGCGCACGTTCAGCGTTCCCTCGCTCACGCCGGTCGGCCAGATCGAACCGAGAGCCGGAATCCCGTGCTGACGCAAGCATTTCAGGACGAAGACACCGCGGTGCACGTCCTGCCCGAGATCCGCGAGCCGCGTCCTGCTGATGGTGACCGTGATCATGTCGGAATCGTAACGTTTGCTTCACGCTCGCGCAACTCAAGTTCGAGCGCGGCGAGCAGGTTCCAAATCATCTGCGCACGATGAAGGCATCCGGTCTGCGCATCCACACGTTCGCCCGCGCCGAAAGAAAGTGCATGCCTTCCAAACGCGTCCATGTACCGAGTTTCGCCATCAGGCACAGTGGCCCAGCCGTTCGGTGTGTACTTGATCGCGCCCGCGGTCGTGACCTTGGCTACCTCGTCGATCGCGCGCGCGAACCCGGCAAGGCACAACCACACGCGCGTTTTCCCTGCGTCGAGTTTCGCGCCGGGCGTGTGCGCATCCGTTCCGTTGGGGTCGGCTTCGGCGAGCAATACCTGCGCCGAACGGCAGTAGCGTTCAGGTACTCCGGTGTCTCCCCATCCCACTAGCAAGGTCTGAACCTCGACTTCGCCCTCAACAGGACACGGCTCGCCTTCCGGCCACCGAACCCAAAAATCGCTCATGCCAACACCTCTTCCGGTTTGTGCGCAAGCGAGTCCATGGTCTCGTCTTGCAGCTGTCGTTTCTCGATGAGCCGCGCGGCCACGATCTCGTCGATCGTGCCGCGAGCGAGGATCTGATAGACCATCACCTCGCGGTCGAAGCCCGCTTGCACCTGCCGCATGGGACCGATGCGCTCGATGATCTGGTCGTGAGTTTCAAGGTCGTAGTTCAGCGCAAAGAACACGATGATGTGGCACACGTTCTGGAAGCCGTCGACCCCATGGCCGATGCTCTGGGGGTGGACAAAGGCGACCGGCACGCGGCCCGCCTTGAAGTCGTCCTCGTCCAGCTTCGTGTCGATGTGCCGGCCCTGCGGAAAGCGCTTCAGCAGGCGCGCGAGGTCGGGCTTGAAGTGATAGGCCACCAGTATCGGCTCGCCCTGCGCCTCTTCGATGATCGATTCGAGGGCTTGCAGTTTCTCGTCGTGCGCTTCGACCCAGTGCGAAATGTCGCTCTCGATCTCGGCGTCGGTGCCCGTGTAGACCGCGCCGTTCGCCAGTTGCAGGCACTTGATCAGCTTGGCCGACGCGGCGAAGGCTTCGATGTCGTGGCCCTCCAGCCGCGTGAACAGATCGCGTTCCATTTCGCGGTATCGCTTGCGCGCATCCGGCGGGAGGTCGACGTACACCGGCTGCACGATCGGCGCCTTGATGTTGAACCAGTCCTTCGGGTTGAACGCGAGCGCTACGTCCTTGATGCGGCCGATGATCTCGTCGAAGGAGTGAGGGAACAGGATGCGCTTGATGCGAGTCTTGTGTGCAGTCAAGGCGTCCTTGGCGCGCTGGAAGCCGAACCAGCGACTTTCAAAGTCGTCGTAGCTGCGGCCGAGCCGCGCGCCGCGGTCGATGAACCACATCGGCCCCCACAGGTCCGAGAGCCCGTTCGGCGCAAACGTGCCCGTGAGATTGATCCAGAAGCGCGTGTGATCGTGCGCGATTCTGGCGAGCGCCTGCGCGCGCTTGCCACCTTGGCGCAACCGAAAGGACTTCACGCGTGTGGCCTCGTCGGCCACGACCAGCTGGAAAGGCCACGCTTCGCCGAGAATCTCGACGAGCTGGGGGACGATGTCGTAGTTGACGCACAACACGTCGAGCTGCGCGATCACAGCGAGCCGTGAGCGCCGCGCGGCCGGGCGAAACTCTTCAACGCGTGCCCAGAGCGCCTTGGTCTCTTCGCTCTTGGGATCACGCAGGTCGGCGGCATCGGCCTTGCGCAGCACGCGCAGAAACTCGCGCTCGGCCGCAGTCCACTCGATGAACTTGACGCGCAGGCCCGCGAACTGGGTCCACTTGTGCGTTTCCTCGGGCCACGTGGAGCGAGCCACGCGCAGCGGCGCGAGCACGATCGTCTTGCGCACCGTGCCCGCGAACATGCGGGCCTCGATGATGGACAAGACCGCGGGGGTTTTGCCCATCCCCATGCGCGCGAGCAATGCGCATCGATCATGCGCAAGCCCGAAGTCAACCATCGGCGGTTGCCACGGGCGGGGGGTGAAGTCACGCATCACAGTGGCGGCAACCAATCGTCGAGCTGCGCGATCGTCGAGATCACGAGGACCGTGCACCCAGCATCGCGCATGCGCTCGTGTTCGCGTGCCTGCGCGGCCGTAGGCTTGCCATCCGGTGCCTTGGTTTCGGCGAAGGGGTGCGGAGAAGGATTGTTCGTGGGGCTGGCGAAAACCCAGTGGTAGTAAGCCACTGACGGGAACAAGCACAGCACGTCCGGCGCGTGCCGCCGGCCCAGCCAGCTCACGGCCCGGATCTCGCCCCCATAGGCTTCGACGCGTTCCTTCAGGGCTTTTCGGATCTTGCCTTCTGCGGCCATCTCGGGTTCCTCTGCTGACTCAGTTTCGAGTTTTCGGCCAGCGTGACGACTTGCCAGTGATCGGGGTTGATGCACAGAGTCTCGGTGCACAGATGGTCGAGGGTCTCGCCTTCGCTGAGCAGCATCTTTTCCAGCATGCGCCGACACTCGTTCTCCATCTCGCGATGCGCGGCGACGGTCACGAGCTTGCCATCAACGCGCTTGTTCACGCGGCCGTAAGGCCAGCGCTTGCCGCACGTGCGGCCGGTCCACACCCAGCACCCGTTCTCGTTCTGGTCTTCGGGCTTCTCGCTGTTCGCGACGAGTCTCTGAAACATCGTGTGGTACTTCGTCGCCATCGTGACGAGGCTCCTTGATCAGTCCTGACTGCAACGCGATCACGACAGCATGCACCAGCGAGCGCGCGCCCAAGCGCTGCTTGGCGATGGCGAGCTGATCGGTGACACCGTGCGCGAGGATGCCGAGATCGTGCGCGATCTCTTTGACGTGGTGGCCGCGGGCAAGCCGGGTCAGGTAGTCCAACTGGCGCGGCGTGAGGTTCACTCGACCGCTCCGAACGCATCGATGCTGATCGGGCCGGTCTCACACCTGTGCGGACGCTTGCTGCGCCCGTCGAAGAGCGCGTATCGCTCGCCGCGGCCGTCGGCTTGTGTGACGCTCTGCCAGTACAGCCCCGCGGCACCGCAGCGCTTGCACACGATGTCGTCCTGATCGCCGAGCTCGGCCGCGTCGTCCATGTCGAATGCGTCGGGTACTCGCATGCCCTCACCCCTTCTCGTAGCGCTTTGTCGTGAACCCTGCCGCGGCAAGCGGCAAGCCCTGATTCCATCCTAGATCACTGCAAAGGAGTGTAGCAAGTGCTTCGTGCGAATACTCGTCGGTGTCAGGCGTTTCCGTGACGAGTTCGTCATGCACGCCAAAGATCGTTTCGTACCCGGCCGCCTCCGCGAGCGGCATGCACCCTGCCAGCTGATCGCGAGCCACGGCTTGCGTGACGTTCTCGAACAGCTTGCCTCCGTAGGTCTTCGTCGGGCCCCATTGCTTCGTGTAGGGGTTGAGTCCGATGAAGCTGATCTTGTCGCTCTTGTCGATCGTCGGTGAAAAGTAGCACAGAGCGCGGCCGCTCGGTAGCCCGATACGAAGCCATGAGCCATCGCGTCGCACCTTGAGCTTGCGCGCCTGCATCGTGATGCCGGGTGACGCAATCGCGGCGCGCACGGTGTTCTCCAGTTCCTTCCAGTAGGACGAAATAGCGGGGTGCGCTTTGCGCCACAAGCGTTTGATCGCGTCGCAGGCGATGAAGGTCTTTTCGGAGAGCCCGTAGCGCGCCTTGAGCTTCGCGGCCTCTGGGTCTTTCGCCCCCGGGGGGATCACGTCGTACAGCCATTGCAGAAAGTCGGCGGCCTCTTCTTTCTCGGTCTCCGGTAGCACATCCCACACGGCTTCGGTCATGGCCGCGAGATCGATACCGTAGGTCGCGGCCCCGGTGATCCACGCGCCAACGCCGCCTTGGTACTGGAACATCAGTTCCTCGACCTTGCCGATCTGGCGCTGTTCCTTGTTCACGTCATCAGGGCTGACGTTGAACGACTTCCCGTAGGAGAGCTTGTAGAGGTCGGGGCCTTCGCCTGCGTCGAAGTCACGGAACGCTTGCAGCTTCCAGTCCTCGCCGGCGAGCCAAGCCGCGACCCGGCCCTCGATGTTCGCCAAGTCGGCGATCGGCAGTTTCTTGCCCGGCGGCGCGATGATGGCGCCGCGCACAGCTGCGCCGGCGAGTGCGCGCACGTTGCCGTGCGTCAAGTCTTCCGCGCCCGCGAGCATCGCCTCGATGCCCACGGTGATGTACTCGTGGATATGGTGATCCTTTACCGCGACCTTCGCGATGCCGTGCCACTGCGCGATGACATCGATCGGTGGGCGCATGAGGTTGCCCGGCTGGAACATGCGGTGGGCCCAACGGCCGGTGCGGCTCGCGCCGCAAAATTGCTGGAGACCGCGCAGCCGGCCGTCGCGACTCACGCCGTTGAGCAACGCCGTGTACTTCGATGCGCTGTTCATGGACGCCTGGAGCCGGATCGCGAGCAGGTCGCGCACGCTCTGGGGCAGATCCGGGTCGTTCATGCGCCGCTCAAGCGTGTCGGCCTTCATGTCGGGCAGCGTCACGCCGTGTGCGTCGAGCACGTAGGCCAGCAGCGCGTCGCGCTGCGTGGTGCTCGCGACTGCGCCCTCGGTGATCTCGGTCGTTCGGTCCGCGAGCTTGTCGAGCGATGACTTGGCCGCGCGCACCGCGGCGCGGGCGAGATCCTGATCGACGAAGGCGCCGCGGGCATTGATCTTGAGATCGAGGTGCCACAGTGCGAGCTCGGCGCCCTTGTAGTTCCACATCGGCACGCGGCGGTGCACCTCGCGCATTGCCTCGATGTCCTGGCCGGCGTAAGCGACAAACTCGGCCCACTCCGCGGGGTGCGTCTTCACGGTCGCGCGCCGCGTGCCGTATTTCTTGAAGAACGCATCATTCTGCGGCTTGCAAAATAGGTGGATCAGGTTGCGGCCGCCGGCTGATTTGCGCTTGCCTTGGTCGAGGCGCAGCACTTCGCCGAGTGTGCCCAGCGCGCCGGGCAAGCCGTGGCAGTAGGCTTGCACCATCGTGTCGCGGCGTCGATGCATCGGGATGCGCGCGGCCACGTCGGGCATCGCGTGCTCCAACACCACAAGGTCGAAGGCGCCGCCGTTGTGGAACCAGATCAAGCACTCGGGGTCATCGATCGATTCGTCGAGCGCCGTGGGCATGCGCTTGCCGCTCGTGATGTCCCACACGTCGGTCGCGCCGTCGTCGATCGCGTAGGCCCAGATCATCACCTCGGCCTCTTCGGCGTATCGGTGCGTGCCGTGGGTGATCGGGACCGGAGAGAAGGTCTCCAGATCGGAGAAGTTGTCACGCACCACGCAGCTCCAGCTCCACGATCTCCATGTCGCCGCGTGTGCGCGGCACTGGCGGCGCGTTGACTGTCATTTCGTCGTAGCCCTCGGGGCCGTCGAAGCTGTAGCTCGTGCCTTGGTCACGTTTCCACTTGCCCTGCAACCACATCGTTAGCGCATTGCGCGCTGATTGCAGCGTGAAGAACAGTCGCGGGTTCGCGTCATGCGGCTTGTCTAGTTCGTCGCCCGGGATCCAGTGGGACCATCCGCCGGGGGTGCGATTCAGCCTGTGTGGCATCCACTCCCCGGTAGGCTTGTGACGGATCGCGAAGACCTTCATTGTGTGACCCTCCTGCATTTTGGTGAGCGCCAGAGGGAAAGAAACCCCGTGAAGGAGGGCACCGACTGCTCGCGCGAGCCGGCCTCTGGCGCTCACCAAAACAGACCGTTTTGCGCTGGCTGGTCAGGCCACCAAGCTACCCGCAGGGCTGCGCTACGTCTTGGGCCGCTCTTTCGGTCAGCTCAAGTCATCGGCATCGCTGCCGTCCGCCACTTCGCCGAACGCCTCGGTCACCGGCGCGGTGGCGCCGCTGAACGCATCGCCGTCCTTCAGGCGCTGGATCACCATGAGCGTCGCGCGCAGGCCTTTGCCGGCCTTGTTGTCCTGCGCCCAGAGCTCGACTTGCGCGTTCACGTACATGCCCGAGTAAATGCGGCCGGCCTTGCCCGACAGCAGCGCGCCGGTGGCGCGATCGTAGACCGGCGACAGGTCCGTGTCGATCACGATCGGGCGTTGCTGATCCTCGGTGCGGTGCGAGGCCAAGATCCACACGCCTTCCACGTCCTTGCGAACGCCGTCTTGCCAGCAGCACCCCTTGGGGTCGGGCAGGATGTTGGCGAGGTGCATCTTGGCCTTGTCGTTCCACTTCTCCGCGGCGACCTTGACCAGTGCGTCATCGATGAACTTCTTCGCGGGCATCGGCGAGCCGACAACCTTCTTATCGATCACGAACTGCGCGAGGCTCTGCGGGCCGATGTGGAACGATGCGGACCAGCGCCGCTTGTCGTTCTCGCGCTGCTTCTGGCCCTGGAAGTATTCCGGGGCGTCGAGCTTGGGGTAAGAGAGGCGAACGTCTTTCAAGAGGACAACGAGACCCATGGCGGGTTTTCCTTTCGGGGTTGTGCAAACGGCTTACGGCTTGCGGGGTGGGGGAACGAGGGATTGAATGGGCGGGAGCGGGGAGAGCATCGCGGTCTCGATGAGCTGATCCATACAGCGCTCATAGCCCTTAAGGGCTTCATAGGCAAGCCACGTCATCGTGTCTTCGCCTGACAGTCCTTGCTGCTCTGCGGCGACGAGAACGTTGCGCACGAGCGGCGGGGATAGCGAGAGCTTGCCGTCCTCGGTGAGACGTTCGCCACGGAACGCCGCGTTCGTGATCGCCTTGCGCATCTCGCACACTTCAGTGGGGGTCATTGGCGGACCTAGAAACTGGACGGTTGAGCGACGGCGCGCGTAAGCGCCATCAGCCCCTCTTGGAAGTGCGTGCGCCCGATCGCGGCCCAGCGCCGGGGCTGGGCTCGATCGATCCGCTTGATCTCCTCGGGCAGATCGAATGGGCTGTCGTCTTTGCTCGTGTCCTTGGCGGCCAGATATTGATCCGTCAGGTGGTCGTCGACCTTCGCCAACAGTGCTTCGATCTCGGCGCCCTTGGCCTTGATCTCGTTTATCAGCGCTGCCTCGGCTTCGCTCAGTTGGCGGTAGCCCGTGATCTTGGGTTGGGTGAAGGTTTCCATTACGCGAGGTTCTCCTGCTCATTAGGCTCAACTGCGAACCCGGCTGTTGACAGCTCGGGCGGGGTGTACGGTTTCTTGATCTGGGCCGCGGGCTTCACGCTGGGCTTAGCCGGCGAGCGGCTGATCAGCGGCTGCAACTTCGTCCACTGCTTGCCGCCGAGCGCGGCCTTGCCCTCGGGCGTGTCCTTCGTCATCTTCTCGACGCTGGTCGGGCTCTTCAGGCTCAAGTCGAACGTGTCCTCGATCTTGAGGCGGAATGTCTTGCGCATCAGGTCGGTGACGGCCTGCTCATCGCTCCACTTGCGCGGGCCCTCGCGGCCGAGCTCCAAGCCCCACCCTTGTACCGATTGGCCGGCGAGCAGGCGCCGCTCGACTTCGGCGCGCACTGCCTTGATCCAGTCCTCGATCATGCCGGTGGCGGCCATCGCTTCCGCGAGTTCATCCGCCGCGGCAGGGACGCGCACGGTAGCCTCTTCGTTGATGACGGTGAAGCTGCCCGCAAAGCTCTCCACTTTTCGCTTCATCGCTGGGCACGTCGCCATCGCGCGGCAGAAGCGGCAATCCTCTTCGTTCGGGTCCGGGTGCAGGTAGACCTGCGCCCATTCATCTTCCGTTGCGAATGCCTGACTATTGCGCGTGCGCTCGGCCTCTTCGACCTTCGCCGCGCGCGCCTTCGCGAAGTCCGCGAACACGAGCAGGCCCTCGACGCTGATCGTCCACTCGCTCAAGCCCTCATGCTTCGGCTGATAGATGCCGATGCGGACTTGGCGGATGTCGTAGGCCATCTCCAGCTCGGCGTAAGCGCCGAGAGCGTAGAGCATGCCCTGACTGTTGTTCTCGGGGCTGACGCGCACCCATCCGGTCTTGAGGTCGATCACGAACAGCTCATAGCCGCCGGTATCGAGTGGGATCAGGATGATGCAGTCCGCGGTGCCGAACTGCCCCGGAACGCCGATGTACTCGCTGAAATCGACGCGGTGCTCGATCAGCATCAGGTTGCCGATGCCCAGCGCGCGCACGGTGTCGACATAGCCCTGCGTGAGCTCGGCCATCACTTCCGTGAACTTAACCGTGCGGGTCAGTTCGCCCGGGGCGTGCACCGGCACCAGCGTGCCGATGGCCTTCGTGGCACGCCAGTGCTCGGTGAGGCACATTTTCGCGACCGCGTGCATTGCGGTGCCGTCGTCGCTGGCCTCGTTCGCGGTGTTCGGGAACGCGGATTCGAGCGCGATGCGGCCGGCGCACTTGAGCCAGCCTTTGCTGGCGCTGGGGCTCAGCCGCGCATGCGCGTCTTGGTGTTCGGTCATTCGAGTTCTTCCCCTTCGACGAAGATCGCCGAACCGTGGATGTCTTGGATGGCTTCGCAGCCCTTGATCGCGGCGGCCTTGCGCTTGTACGCCTCGCCGCTGTCCGCGATCACGCGGCCATTGCGCGCGAAGAGGCGCCAGCGCCAACCGTCCTTGGCGCGGTACACGCTGAAGACATGCGGGAACCGCGACTTGGGGCGACGTGGTTTGCTCATCTCGGGATTCCCTCCAGAGGGTGCAGATACGAGCGCAGGCTCAGATGGAACGCGAAGAGGCCACAGCATATGCGCCGGTGGTGATCGGCCGGGCTGAGAAGCCCGGCCGTCGTCAGCGCGGCCGCGAGCGGCGTCAGGTTCACGACATCGATTCAGTGGCAGCGGCCGCCGCGTCGTCGAGCACCTTGACGAGCGCCGGACGATCCTCGGGCTTCACGTCCTGGCCGGTCTTCACGGGCGTGCCGTACTTCTCGGCGAGCGTGGCAAAGAACGCCTTGATCGCGACGCGGTTCGCGGCGTTGTTCGGGTTGCTCACGGCCACCATCTCGGCGATGCGCTGACCGATCGGTGCGTAGGGCAGCTCAGTGGATTCGGAGGGCGGGATCTCGGGCGCAGCGGGAGCGGGGGCCGGCGCCGGGGCGGCAGAAGGCGACGAAGCCGCAGGGGGCGCCGTCTTCGCAGACTTTGGGGTCTTGGGAGCCTCCGCGGCGGGCGCCGGCGCGGTGGCGGGAGCTGCGCTCTTCGTCAGGTACGCGATCGCTTCGTCCATGCTGGCGAAAGTGAGCTTGATCTCGACGGTCATGTGTTGCCTTTCTGTTTGGCGGTGAGGAATTCGATGGAGCTGACGAGCGCGGCGCGTTCCATGCGCAGATCGCCGAGAAACCAGCGCAGCGAACGCGCGTCATCATCGCGGTGCGCGAGCATCGCGTCGGCGTAATCTTCGGTGGAGTCCGCGATCTCGCGGTCGAGAAGGCGCAGCTTGAAGCGCGCGGCCCAGAGGCGCAGGGAGGTGATCATTGCGCAATCCCGAGCGCAGCCTTCAAGTCGCCCCGGAGGATGTCAGCATGGATGCCTTCGCTCAGGCTGTCGCGGCCGGAGGCCTCGCGGATCTTCTCGTCGATGCGGGCATCGATGTACTCCAGCAACGCGGACAGTTGTTCCTCGGTCATCGGCATACGGTTCTCGGCTTTCGGCGTGTTGTGGGTCGGCAGACTAACTGCCGTAGCAAATGCTGTCAAGCGTTTTTGGGGACTGCGGGACAGGAAGCTCCCCGCATGGTGACTAGCCTTCGGATCTGTGCCTCGCTCACGTAGTCCGCGTCTAGCCCCGCAGCCTGCAAAAACGCTCGAAAAAGAAGCCCGAGACCGAAGCCCCGGGCTTTCGCTGGCAACTGCTTACCTGCGGCGCCGGGGGAAGGAAAGGAGGGAGGGAACTGCACCCGGCGCGCTTGCAGTATGCATAGAGCGAATGCTACAGTCAACGTCCATGAACACGAAATTGAAGCGATTCATGCACGCGCTTACTGGCGAACAGCAAGAGCGTTTTGCGCGGTTGGCGGGCACTTCCGTGGGCACGATCCGGCACTACGTGACAGGCAGACGCACGCCGTCGAGCTCGGCCGCGATTGCGATGGAGAAAGCCGCGATTCGCATGAACGTCGGAGGCGCGCCGGTGCTTGGGCGCCGCGACTTGTCGCCCGCGTGCAAAACCTGCGAGTACGCGAAGGCGTGCACGGAAAGACTGGACTGAAGGGAACCCCGCAATGGCAACTGACCCTCTATCCATGAGCGCTGCGCCTGTTCTGAGCGATGAGGAGCAAGCCTACGATGAAGTGATCGCGCCAAAGCTGCTGGAGCTTGCACACCTGTGCCGCGACCACGGCATGCAGTTCGTCGCCGTCGTCGAGTACGAAACCGGAAGCGTGGGCCTCACTGAGCAATCGAACCTCGAGATCGCAGGTCCGCAGTTCCGCCTCGCTGCCTACGGGGCGCGCTGCAACGGCAATGCCGATGCGCTAATCACGGCGCTGCTGAAAGACGACAAGAAGCACGCCGTTGATGGCGTCTCTAAGTCGTTCTACCTTCATCGCCTTGCCAAAGAGCAGGAGTGACCAATGACCCAAGACAAGGAGAAGGCGGTAGAGCGAGAGGCGTTCGAGAAGTGGTGGGCGTCGGTTGAAGACGATCACGGCAGCCTCGACGAAATTCCGGCTTGGGCCGCATGGCAAGCGCGCGCCACCCAGCCCCCAGACCGATCCGTGCGCCACCATTGTTCGCCAGTTTCGGGCCAGCCGAGCCGCATGATTGAGCGCGTCGGGCGCGATCGTGAATCGGCTATTGCTGCATGGAACCGTCGCGCCACCCAGCCCCCAGCACCAGCAGACCGCGTAGCGCTGGCGGAGGAGGCAATGGCCTGTATTTCGCCATTGATCGCAGCTGTAAAGGAGTCGGCTAAAGATGGCCGTGACTATCTCGTAGGCTCGTATGACGTTCAGCTCGCTGCTGCCATCATCCGCCTCCGCGATGCACCACCAGCAGCGCAGGCAGTGCCGCAGTGCGCATTGCTGGAAGCCGTGGACACGATCCTGGATGAAGCGCCTTGCGACTGTCCGCACAGCATGCGGTTTGATCGCGGCGACCACATGAGCGGCTGCTACCTGTTCGACCTGAACATTACCAGGGTCAAGATGCTCAGTGCCGCCATCCCGGATGTCTCCACCCCACCCGAGGAAAGAAAATGAGCCGCCTCCACGTCCTCAAGACTGACCCTGATGTGTTCCGCGCTGTGGCCGATGGTCGAAAGACATTCGAGATCAGGCTCAATGACCGTGACTTCCAAGTTGGCGACACACTAGACCTTCAGGAAACTGAGTTTAGCGGCGAGCAAATGCGGGCCGGTGCGCGTCTGGAATACACCGGCGCACGCGTCATCAAGACGGTATCGCACGTACTGACCGGCTATGGTCTCAAAGAAGGCTGGGTATGCTTGTCATTCGCACCCGCAGGAGCACAAGAGGCGCCAGCGGGGCAGGAGGCGCAGCCGGTGGCGCACATGCGGACTTGGTTTAAGGAAGGCGAACGGCACGCCCAGCTTGAAGACTGGTGCGACGCAATCGACGAACTGGCAGAGGGCGACTATCTACTCTACGCCGCACCCCCACAGGCGCCGGCTGCCGTGCAGGGGGAGCGCGTCCTTTCGGTTGACCGCTCGACGTGGAAGACGTTGAGCCCGGAAGCGCAAGCGAAGCTGGAGAAGATCACTGGCGCCGAGCATCCCGAGACGCGACGCGCCAAGGCCCAAGCCGCAGAGGATGTGCGCGATGTGCCGTTGTTCGCCGCCCCACCCCCGCAGGCCGCCCAGCAGGCAGAGGCCGCACCAGCACAGCCCTCTGCCGAATATCTCGGCGAAGTCATGCGGGTGGCGTCGAGCCTGCGCGCTTCCGGACGCTACCTTGCGGCCGACTTGCTTGACGACTATGCCGCCACCCTCGCACAGCCCTCTGCCACAGCAGGGGAGGCGTACACGATTGACGTTGTGCGGCAAGCCATCGCCGATGTGCGGCGATCCAATAATATGCCATTGGCGGACCTGATCCCGCTGATGCAGCAGGCGGCCGATGCCCTCGCCTCTCCAGCAGAGGCAGCACAGCGGGTGCCGCTGACCAAAAAGCAGATCAAAGAAGCATTAGCCGATGTTTCTGATTTGGCGATGCCATTCGGCGACTTGATCGAGGCAATTGTTCGCGCTGCAGAGCGCGCCCACGGCATCACATCCGAGCCACCCATGGAGCAGAAGAAGGGCGCACCCATCTAGCCAAGCGGACACAGGCTGTGACACACTGAGCGCCCGCGCCGCCAAGCACCCCATGCATTTCCGAAAGCCCGAGTGAGAGGACAGCCCGCCATCGGCGGGTGGCTTGGCGGCCCGTCCTCTCACTCGGGCTTTCTCACTTCTTTCGGAGAAGGCCCCGCATGCCGGACACGATCTCGATCCTGCGCCACTCGACTGCAAGTCTCGCGAAGACGTGGCGCTCAGATGGAACGGTCAAGCCTTACGATGATGCAAAGTTCTTCACGCTGGAGACCGCGCAAGTCGGCGACATCGAAGCGTTGTCGGCGCTTCTGGCGCGGCTGGAGGTCAGCCCTCATGCCTGCCTGATCCGTGGCGCCTACGTCGGCGATACGCTCGCGTCACAGCGCGATGGCGATCAGTTCAAGCCCGGCCGCGTGCGCCGCGCTCTCGACTACTTCAACGACCAGCCGCTGCACGCGCTGCTCGTCGAGGTCGACAATTTCGAGCCCTTGGCGTTCGATCCGCTGGCCTCGCCCGAGGGCGCGGTCGACGAGTACATAGGCGCGGCGCTGCCGGCGGCGTTCAGTGGCGTGTCTTACCACTGGCAACTGTCGAACAGCGCGGGGCGCGCCGAGCACGCGGGCAAGCTCAAGGCTCACGTGTGGTTCTGGCTGGAGACCGCCTACACAAGCGAGCAGGTCAAGACGTGGGCCGTAAACGAAGGCGTCGCGCTGGACCGCGCGGTGCTCAACGCGGTGCAGGTGCACTACACCGCGGCGCCTGTGTTCGAGGCCGGCGTGGCCGACCCCGTGCCGCGGCGCAGCGGCTTCGTGCAGGGACTGGTGGCCGACGCGGTGCCTCTGGTGCTGGATGCCGACGCGGTGCGAGCGGTAGGGAGGATGGGCGGGCGGCAGGCGCGGCTGCGCGAGCTGCGCGAGGATGACCCGATTGCGCAGGCCCTGGTCGATCGTGGGCTTGTGCTGAGCGAGGGCCGCGCCGGCGAGCTCAACATCACGTGCCCTTTCGCCGAGCAGCACACCGGCGCGAGCGGCGAGACATCGACGAGATATTGGCCGCCGAATACGGGCGGCTACGCAAAGGGCAACTTCAAGTGCCTGCACGCGCATTGCGTGGGCCGCGGGCGCGGCACGTGGCTCGCGCGCCTGGGCATCTTTGAAGACCTGGATGCAGAGGCTTTCGGTCCGGTGGACGGGGCAGGGACAGCGGGCGTGGGAGGGAGCGGGGCGGGAGGCGCAGGGGGCGTCAACGCGGATCCCGCGGCGGCCGTCGTCGACATCAAGGGCATTCCCGAGGCCAAGCACCTGTGCACGGACCAAGCGAACGCGAACAGGCTGGTCGAGAGCTTCGGCAAGCGGCTGTTCGTCGCGGCCGGGCGCTGGTACTCGTGGGACTCGCGTCGCTGGGTGCCGGACGAGGGCGACGTTTACAGGTACGCGTGCCAGTTGTCCCGGATCGTGCACGCCGAAGCTGCGGCGTGGCGCGCCAAGGCAACGGCCGACTTGTCTACCGCGAACAAAAACAAAGCCTTGGCGGACGCGCTCGACAAGTGGGCCGTCAAATGCGAGATGAAAGGCTCCATCGAGGCCGCGGTGGGGCTCGCGCGCAAGATGCTGACCATCGACGGCGCCGCACTGGATCGCAACCCTTGGCTGTTGAACTGCCTGAACGGTACCGTCGACCTGCGCACGGGCGAGCTGCGGCCGCATCGCGCCAGTGACTACATCACGAAGTTAGTGAGCCTTAACTTCGACTTGGAGGCGGCGGCGCCGCTGTGGGGTGAAGTGCTCGCGCAGATCACTCTGGAGGTGGGGCGCGGCACGCAGCCGGTCGCGCAGTTCCTGCAACGCTGGTTCGGCTACTGCGCCACCGGGCTGACGCGTGAGCAGCAGTTCGTCGTGCACTACGGCAACGGGTCAAACGGGAAGTCGACCGTGTTGGACATGGTGGCCGACGTACTGGGCGATTACGCCGGCACGGCCGCGCCGGGGTTGCTCGTGAACGGGGGCCGGGATCGACACCCCACGGAGATCGCTGACCTGTTCGGGCGTCGCATGATCACGGCGCACGAGAGCGGAGATGGCGGGGTGTTGCGCGAAGACTTCGTGAAGCAGGCCACGGGGGGCGATCGGATCAAAGCCCGGTTCATGCATGCCGACTTCTTTGAGTTCGTGCCGACCCACAAGCTCCAGCTGCTGACCAATCACAAACCGCTGATCAAGGGTCAGGATGTGGGGATCTGGCGGCGCGTGGTGCTCGTGCCTTACTTGGCGCGGTTTGGAGGACGCGAAGAGGTGAACGCGGGTCGCGCGCACTTCGTCAAGGACGTGGGCCTGCTGGAGCGTTTGGGAGCTGAGCGGGCAGGCGTCTTGGCGTGGGTAGTGCGGGGCGCGATTGCGTGGGCCCAAGACGGCTTGCAGCCCCCTGATAGCGTGCTCGCGGCGTCGAAGGACTACCAGACGGAACAAGACCGCATCGGGCAGTTCGTGGCCGAGTGCTGCGAGGTCGGGGGCGAGTTCGCGGAACCGTTGGCAGTGGGGATGGGGGAGGGGTTGTATCCGGCTTACGTCGGATGGTGCAAAGAAGGCGGCACCATGGCGCTCGCCAAGAACAGGTTTCAGGCCGAAGTTTTGCGCGCGGTGGCGGGCTCGCGTGTCGAATTTGGCAAGGTGACGGGCGAAAACGGGCGGCGACGGAGTGCTGCAAAAATTCGCGGACTCAGGCTTTTGCCTTTGGAGTGAGGGTTAACCCTGACGAAGTGTCCCGCGTGTCCCGCCAAATGACCCATTTTCCATATTTTCTCTATAGAAATGATGTTTTGATTTCACGCGTGAAAGGTGGAAAAAGGGCTAAATGGCGGGACAGGCGGGACAGTAAAAAATTACATGCGATTTTTTGCGCTTCGCAGCGTTGGACCCTTCCGGCCAGTCAGCGCGAAAGCTGGTCGACCAAAAGCCAAGCCCCGAGCAGACCAATGGTGACTGCAAGCGCGATCCCGGCGATGCGATCGGCCCAGCTCATCGCTTGCCCCGCAGCGCGGCGTGCGTGTCGACCGGGCCGTAGTGGCCGCCCAGTCGATCGGTCCACGTGGTGCGCGGGATGTCGGCCCAGCTCGGGGTGTACCTGTGGCCACGCAGAAGGCCCACAGAGGGCAGCACGGCGCCCGGCAAGGGGGCGAGGGGCTTGCGGTGCGGGGCGAGCGCTTCCCGGCGCGTTAGCGCGGCGGCTTCGTGCAGACCCACAGTGATCTCGGTTCGGTTCATGTCGATCTCCTTTCGAGGGTTGCGGGCCGTTGGGGGCCCTGGAGCGTGTCCACGAACAGCGACTCGTGGTCACGGCAGAAGTAAATGCGTAGCACCGTTGCGGGTGCGAAGTCGACGGCAAGGTAGCGCTCGCAACGGTGATGACGCGGACACATCACGCCCAGGCATACGGGGCTCACGCGGCGCGCCTCATGGCGAGGTACCACGCATCAGCGGGGCTCATGCTCGGTATCGCGCGGCGGGTGATGAAGTAACGGCGGATGACGGCTTCCATGTTTGGTTCTCCCTTGGGTAGTTGGTGTCACTCGGTCCCGGTGGCCTTGGCGAGCAGCGCAGCAGCATCGCGCCGAATCGAAGGCGGCAGATCGCGAGTGGTGGCGTTGCGCCCAGACGCAAGCTCTCGCACGAATTCCAGCAGCTCAGGCGCGGCGGCGATCAGGCGGGCGTCGGCTACGCTCGCAGCCTGGATGCAGTGGCTCGGATGTTCGGGGGCATGGCCTCCGGTGAAGACGAACCGAGAAGGCCCGCCATCGTCCATTTGCTCCCACGGCCCCGGTGTGTGCTTTGCTTCGTTCATGTCGGTTCCTTGGTAGCCCCGAGCCGAAGCCCGGGGCGGGTTGCAGTTGGTCAGACGATGGCGAGCAGTTTCTCGAAAGCCGCGGTCTTGAGATCGTCGCCACCGTTGAACCATGCGGAGTTCAGACGGTGCGAATCGGTCTTCGCGGTGGCGTGATGGTCGACGTACTCGGTGACCGCGTTGAGCAGGCCCCAGGCCGTACCGTGGACCCCGGGCAGGCTGTCGCCCTTCGCGGCACCCGAGAACAGGCGCAGGATCTCGGCTTCACCCCGCGGGGCGCGCTCGTCCTTGGCTTCCAACACCTTGCCCATGAACGCGTCGAACGAGGCAGGCGCCACGGCTTCAGCGGGGCGCAGCAGTTGGCGCACGAACTGCTCAGCGCCGGCGCGGTTCATGCGGATCTGGGTCAGCGTGCGCGCTGCGTCGACCATCGAGGCGAAGGACTCTTGCGCGATGCCAAGGGACTGCTTGAGCGCGGCCGGGTTGAACACGTTGCGGTGCGAGACCTTGACAGCCTTGCCCTTCTCGTTCATCGCCATCGTCAAGGTGTTGTTGCACACCACGCGTTCCATCACGTACTTGCCCGTTGTGGCGCTGGAGCCGTCGCAGCTCGTCGCGAGCAGCAGGTAACCGCCCACGCGGTCGCCTCTCACGATCTCGGCGCCTTCGCCGATCTTGGCGAGGGCCCAGAACTTCTTTCCACCGAACAGCGTCCCGGCCGTCGAGAGCTCGAACCCGGCGCCCTCGGTCAGGTCACGGAAGAATTCGAGCACCTGCGCGGGCTGAACGGTCTTGTACTTGGCGCTGACGAGACCGAGAGCCTCTTTCGTGTCGCTGCGGAAGAGGACGTGCTGATCGGGCATTTCGAGCTGCGTTGCGCCTTCGCGGTCAGCGAAATAGCGCACCTTGCTGCGCTGGATCTTCCAGTCCATGCCGGCGGCGACTTGCCACGCCTCGATGGGCGAGCCCGCGCTCAGTTGCTGGCCGAGACCGTGCCAGGGCTTCTCGCCCACGTAGGCCATTTCGGCGGTTTGGTTGGCGCGGATGGTGAGTTCGTGTGCCATGGTGTGCTGCCTTTCAGGGTAGGGTTAATGGCGATCGGTGCGGGATTGCACCCGTGAGCGCTGACACGCAGCGCTCAGGGGCGGAATCAACGAACGCGGACGGCAGTCTCCCCGAACCTGCGCACGCCATCGGCGATAGCTTCGCGGATCGTGCGATAGCTGCCGCCGGGCGAGCAGTAACCTACGGCAGGTGTGCCGGTGGACTCGCCCGGGACCACCCAGAACAGGCGGTACATGCCGGCGCGTTCGCTGTGGAGGTCGTCCCAAATCTCGAGACGGGCTTCGTACTGCGTGCCGTCCGACAGATGGATGGTTTGCATGATGGTTTCCTTTCAAGGGCGAGCGAGGCGGTAGAGCGCGAGCGCGGTTTCGAGGATCAGGGTCGCGAGGATGATTGCGGCGTCCATGTCGTTTGCTCCTGGTTAGGCTCCTGTGCGCAGTTTCACCCACACAATGCCGACACCGATTTCTTCCACAGCATCGACGCCGAGCATGAAGCAGGCGTGGCTGATGGCGGCGTCTAGGTCGGTAAACCAACTGGCGCGCCAGCCCATGGCGATGGTTGCGAACATGGTTCGTTTGCTCCTGTCTGCGTTTGAACGTGCTTAACTCTTGGATGAACTATAGCAAACGCTACAGCTTTGACAAGTGATTTTTCGCACGGACCCAAAGAAAAAGCCCGCGGGGCAGCGGGCTTGTGCGGTATGCGGCGGGGCATGTGCTCAGCCTCCGGGCTTCTCCGGGGGCGGTTTGGGTTCCTCTTCGGGCTTGGTCTCACGCGCGAGGGCGATGAGGTGCTCCAACACCATGAGCTTCGCCTCGACAGGCGTGCTCACAGTCTCGGTGCTCGTCGGCGTGTCGCTGCCGGCGTCGCCGAACAACACCTCGAACTTGCCCGATTGCACCTTGGTGTAGCGAGCCCAGTGCGGCCCGTACTGGATCGGCTCACCCGGGCGCACGAGTGAGACGAGGTGCGACATGGCGAGCTCGCCGGCCGCGACTTGCTTGATGAGAACTTGCATGACAGCAGACATGATGCTTACTCCTAACTTACATGCCTCGAACCCTGTTTTGCGGGGCCGGGTTCGTTTGCCCTGTGAGAAACATAGCTTTTGCTAGAAACGTTTCAAGGCGATCGTGTTGTGTTTTCAAGACAAAAAAGTTATGGATCGCGCAACGGCTTACGCACTCAAATGCAAACAGTTCTCATCTGAAATTTTCTGACCGTGTTTTCGGGATCGGGGGAAGTTGGCGTTCGCTCTCCCAAACTGCTACATTTCCCGCCATGTCCACGAACCTGATTCGCCTCGAAAGCGACGATCCGCACGTCGCTGGAGTGCTCATTCGCTTCGATTCCGGCGCCGCGAAAACCGTGTCTTGGCGCGCGGACAAGGTGATCTCGCCCGCGCTCGACGCCGCGAAGGAGTACACCGCGGCCGTCATTGACGCCCTGGTGAAAGAGAACCGCGAGGCCGACGTGCGCAACACGAATTGGGTGAGCGTGGCGGCCGCGATGCACAAGTGCATTCGCGACTTCAACGGCAAGCTGCACGAGCTGGGGAAAGAGCGCCATGCCGCGACTCTCTAATGAGGCGCACGAGACCTTTGCGCAGAACTTCGTGCAGTGGCGCAGCTTCAAGCGCGCCGCCGAAGCAGCAGGCAGCACCGCGGAGAACCTTTCATCCGCGGGCATCTCGTTGTACGAGCGCGCCGACATTTACGCCCGGGTTCAAGAGCTGACCGAGCAAAAGCTCAAGCCGATCAAGGTCGACAGTGCGCGGGTCATGACCGAGATCGGCCGCATGTCGACGGTCGATTACGCGGGCTTCTTCCACCCAGACGGCACGCAGAAGGCACCGCACGAGCTGACACCAGCGCAGAGCGCATGCGTTCGCGGCACCGACCGCAACGGCCGCTATCAGTTCTGGGACAAGATCGCGCCCGTCACGATCCTGGCAAAGCACTTCAAGATCATCGGCGAAGAGGGCGACGGCGTGTCAGCCCTCGCCTCTGCGCTCGCTGATCGCCTCAACAACGCGCGCAAGCGCACTGGCGACGCGCCGCGCCCGGTCGTCGACTCGACGCCCGCTGAGCCCGAGCCACAACCCGAGGACGAGCAGCTATGGTGACGAAGGCGCAGTTCGAGCGTTCGCGCTTCGATGTGGAACCCAAGGGTTCCAAAGAGGGCGACGCACGCGACAAGGCCGCGGACAAGCGCCAGCTCGCCGCGATGAAGAAAGCAACCGGCCGCACTCCGCGGCGAAAGGGCAAGCGATGAACAACGCAGGCAATAGCACGCACAAGGCGCGCGCCATCGATCCGAAGCAGTTTCGCAACCTCGCAACAGGTGTCGGCCAGTGCGCGAGCGAGTCCGAGCTCACGGGCGCACGCCGCGCGCAGCGAGCCGCGGATTGCGCGCCGGCCGCGCAGCGCGCGGTGTTGGACCCGAGCTATCCGAGCCCGGGCGAGATGGCGAAGCGCTGGACCCCGGCGCCGGCCCAGGAGATCGCGACTCCTGTGGTGATCGTTCCGGCCAAGGGGCGCGGCTGAGCCGATGGCCTTCGGTCCCCGCAAGGCGGCCAAGGCCGCAGCGTTCCCGGTAGTCGGCTGGAGTGAGAAGGCTGTTCAGAAGCCTGGGACGAACCTGCGGCCGCTGCCCGAGTCCGCGCGCATCCCGGTGCGCATGGCCGACGCGGGCAACACCTACGCGAAGCTCACGCCGCTCGATGAGCTGTTCGACAAGCTGGCCTCGTACTCGGCGGACCCGCTAGGGTTCGTGATGTGGGCTTTCCCCTGGGGCGAGCGCGGCACGAGCCTGGAAGACATGACAGGCCCCGAGCCGTGGCAACGGGAGCAGCTCGAACGCATCGGGGCGCGGCTTCGGGCCGGCGGCGCCGACATCAGCGACGTGATCGAAGAGGACGTGTCGAGCGGCCACGGCGTCGGCAAGTCGGCCGAAGTGGCGTGGCTCATCCTGTGGGCCATCAGCACGCACGCCGACACCCGCGGCGTGGTGACCGCGAACACGGACACGCAGCTGCGAACGAAGACATGGGCCGAGCTGGGCAAGTGGTATCAGCTGTTTATCGGCAAGACTATGTTCAAGTTCACCGCAACGTCGATCTTCATCGCGAATGATCCCGTGCGCGAGAAGTCATGGCGGATTGACGCGATCCCCTGGTCTGCGGACAACACGGAAGGCTTCGCGGGCCTGCACAACCAAGGCCGGCGCATCCTCGTGATCTTCGACGAGGCGAGCTCGATCGACGATGCGATTTGGGAGGTGACCGAGGGCGCGCTCACCGACGCGAAGACGCAGATCATCTGGTGCCGCTACGGCAACCCTACTCGGACATCGGGGCAGTTCTTCCGGCGCTGCACGCAGCCCAAGCGCAACCACTACACACGCGTCGACAGCCGCACGATCAGCTTTAGCAATAAGGGCCAGATCGCGGCATGGATCGACGACTATGGCGAGGACAGCGACTTTGTGCGCGTGCGCGTCAAGGGGCAGTTCCCGCGCGCTGGCTACGCCAACTTCATCAGCCCAGAGCAGGTGTTCAACGCCCGCCGGCGCCGCGTGCCGTTGGTCGCATATCAGGCTTACCAGAAGGTCATCGCCGTCGACCCCGCGCGCTTCGGCGATGACTTCTCGGTGATCACGTGTCGGCAAGGGCTCAAGGTGCATTGGCAGGTGGCGCTAGGCGGCTTCGACGGCGTCGACCTCGCAAACCGCGTGGCCGAGTTCGCGCGCAAAGAGACCGGGCGCATCAGCTGCATCGTGTACGACGCGATCGGCAACGGCGCGGACTTCGACAGCGCGATAAAGCGCGTGCCCAACCTCAACATCCCGCTGATCCCGGTTATGTGGGGCCAGCCCGCGAAGGACGACAAGCAGTATTTCAACCAGCGCAGCGAGTGCTGGGGGCGCATGCGCGACTGGCTCGATGAGGGCGAGGTGCCGGATGACGACACGCTGGCCGACGAGCTCGTGAGCCTGGACTACGGCTACGACGCCAAGTTTCGGATCCAGCTCCAGAGCAAGAAGGACATCAAGAAGAACGGCGGCAAGTCGCCGGACCGCGCCGACAGCCTTGCGCTCAGCTTCGTGCCCGACCTGATCGACCGCAAGGTGACGACAGCCTACGCGCGGCCGGTGAAGCGCCGCACAGTGGTTTGGAGCAGGTAGACAAAGGCCGCGCGCTGGCAGTAGCATGCGCTTACTTGCTCGGGGAGGAGCGCGCGCATGGATCTGCCAACGGCTCGGCAATGGTGGCAAAGCCTCTGCGATTCGCAGCGCGCGTACGTGCTTGCAGTCCTGACCGGAAGCCCGGCGCCGCCAGCGCGCGGGCCTTCTGACGCGTTCGTGTTCTACGCCTACCGGGCCCGGCACTGGCCGGCGCAAGAGGGCTGGCCGAAGAGGTAGCATGTCGGCTATGATGGGCGCATGCCGGAAGACGGTCGGGGGAGTGTCCGACCCACGAGCTTAGGTTCGTGTAGCTCACAGTCACGAGCGCCGGCTCCTAGCACCGGCCCGACAGGCCACTTGGCAGGAGTCGCGATCCCGCCCCTGAAAGCCCGCCACGGAGCAATCCTGGCGGGCTTTCTTGTGCCTTAGCTAGTGCTCGCTTACACTCCCGCCTCATGGCTAACCCACTCGTGCGCCAGCTTGGGCTACAGGCAATCCTCAACCGCGATGCCGCGGCAGCGCCCGAGCCCCAGGCGATCGACGAGACAAGCAGCATGTCGGCGCTCGCGAGCCACGTGCGCGCGGCGTGGGGCCGGAACAAGCTCAGCAAGGAACGCATCAGCCTGAAGCTGCTTGATTGCCTGCGCGCGCGCCGCGGTGTCTACAGCCCGGCGCAGCTCCAGGTCATGATGAGCAACGGCGGCGGGATGAACATCGTCTGGGCCGACCTGACCGAAACGAAGTGCCGCGCCGCGTCGGCGTGGATCCGCGAGATCGTGCTGCCTGTCGGCGAACAGCCGTGGGGCATCGACCCGACGCCGCTGCCCGATCTGCCGAAGGCGCTCAAGCAGTCCATCGTCACCAAGGCGCTCGAACAGGCCAAGCAAGTGATGATTCAGGCGGCGCAAGCCAGCGCCCCGCCGGAACCTGACCCGAACGCGCCGCCCGGTGCCCCGCCGCCCCCGAGCCCGACCACGATGACGCCCGGCGAGTTCCGCGACCTCGTGATCTCGCTGGGCGAGAAACTCCGCGACGAGGCCGAGCGCACCGTCAGCAAGATCGCGGCCGCGCGCGCAAAGCGCATGGAGAAGCAGATCGCGGACCGGCTCGCGCAGGGCGGTTACGCGCAGGCGATGGATGCCTTCGTCGAGGACTTCTGCACCTACCCCGCGGCCATCCTCAAGGGTCCGATCTACACGCGCCACAAGACGCTGAAATGGGCGGACGGCTGGAACCCGCAGGTATCGAACAACCCCGCGCAGACGTGGAGCCACGTAAGCCCCTTCGACGTGTACCCGGCCGCAGCAAGCCGCAGTCCGCAAGAGGGCGACTTCATCGAGCGCATCCGCTTCCGCCGCGATGAGCTGTTCGACTTGAAGGGCTTGCCCGACTACAAGGACGACGAGATCGACGCGGCGCTGCGCGACTACTCGGGCGGCCACCTTGAGGGCTGGCTCTGGACCGAGGCCGAGCGGCAGCGGCTGGAGCAGGAAACCATGTACATGTGGCTTTCCCCGCCGGGCGTGATCGATGCGCTGAACTACTGGGGCGGCGTGCCCGGCTGGAAGCTCAAGAGCTGGGGCGTGCAGGGCAACGCGAAGACGGGCGAGCTCGAAGACACCCGCGACTATGAGTGCAACGTGCTCATCTGCGGCAAGTACATCCTCTACGCGGCGTTGAACCCCGACCCGCTCGACAAGCGCCCCTACCTCAAGGCGTGCTATGACGAGATTCCGGGCGCCTTCTGGGGCCGCAGCATCCCCGACCTCGCGAGCACGCACCAGAAAATGTGCAATGGCATCGCGTGCGCGCTGGCCGACAACCTCGCGATGGCGAGCGGCCCGATGGTGTGGGTGCACGCCGATCGCTTCGCGGACGGCGAGAGCACGATCGACATTTTCCCGTGGAAGACGTGGCAGCTGAAGAGCGACCCCTCGCAAGGCGTGAACCCTGGAATCGGCTTCTTCCAGGCGGACGATCGCAGCGGTCCGCTGATGGCGACCTATGAGCAGTGGGAGCGGCGCGCGGACGACGCCACCGGCATTCCGCGCTACACCTACGGCAACGAGCAAGCCGGCGGCAGCGCCGACACGGCGACGGGTCTGAGCATGCTGATGAACAACGCGGCGAAGGGACTGCGCCGCGCGATCTCGAACATCGACCTGAACGTGATTGCGCCGACGATCGAGCAGACGTTCACGAATGAGATGCTCTACAACCCGGACGACTCGATCAAGGGCGATTGCATCACCGTGCCGCGCGGCGCGGCCGCGATCCTGATCAAGGAATCGGCGCAGCAGCGGCGCACGCAGTTCCTCGGGATGACAGGCAACCCGATCGACATGCAGATCATCGGCCTCAAGGGGCGCGCCGCGCTGCTGCGCGAGACCGCGAGCGCGATGGAGCTGCCAGTCGACGACATCGTGCCGTCCGAAGAGGAAATGGAGCAGAAGGAGGCCGCGCAAGCGCAGGCAGCCCAAGCCCAGGCACAGGCCCAAGCGCAAGCCGGGCAGGCACAAGAGCAGGCGATTGCGCAGCGCGAATCGCAGGGCCGGCAAGAGGCGCTGATCGCCGACATCGTCAAGCAAGTCATCGCCGCAAAGGCGAAGCCGCCGGCGCCGGCCGCGGGGCCGCCAACCGGCCAGCGGCAGCTCGCGGCTGCGTGATGTGAAGCTCTGGGATCTCATCGTGACGGCGTTCAACACGATCAGGCACAGCGGGGGAAAGAGGCTGGCGCCCAAGGCGGCGTTTGCCGCGACCCCGCTTTCGGGCACCGCGCCCCTGACCGTGCAGTTCACGGACCAGAGCAGCAACGGCCCGACCGCGTGGGCGTGGGACTTCACCGGCGACGGCGTCACCGACTCGACGGTGAAGAGCCCGAGCCACACCTACGACACGCCGGGCGTGTACACGGTCACGCTGACCGCGTTGAATTCCTACGGCTCGGGCTCGGTGACGAAGCCGTCCTACATCACGGTGAGCTCGGCCGCAGCACCCGCGCCGGCGCCTGCACCGCCGCCCCCGCCCACCGTTGTGTTCTCCGGGTTCCCGCTGAGCGGCGTTGCGCCGCTGTCGGTGGCGTTCACGGATGCGTCTTCCGGCTCGCCGACGAGCTGGGCATGGGACTTCACCGGCGACGGCGTCACTGACTCGACGCAGCAGAATCCGACCGCGACCTATGCCACGCCGGGCGATTACACGGTCGGGCTCAGCGCGACCAGTGCCAACGGAACGGGGAGCCTCGTGAAACCTGCCTACGTACACGTGACCGCGCCTCCCCCGCCCACGGCCGCGTTCGTCGGCACGCCTCTGAGCGGCACGGTGCCGTTCGCGGTGCAGTTCACGGACCAGTCGAGCGGCTCGCCGACAAGCTGGCTGTGGAGCTTCGGGGATGGTTCGACGAGCAACGTGCGGAACCCCAGCCACACGTACAACGCCGCCGGCACGTACAACGTCACGCTGACCGCAACGAATCTCGGTGGCTCGAACAGCATCACCAAGACCGCGTACATCACCGGCGCGGCGCCGCCTGCGCCCCCGCCACCCCCGCCCCCGGCGCCGGTGGCCGCGTTTGTCGGCACGCCGTTGAGCGGCACGACGCCATTCGCTGCGCAGTTCACCGACCAGTCGAGCAACACGCCGACGAGCTGGGCCTGGACGTTCGGCGACGGCGCCACGAGCACCGCGCAGAACCCCAGCCACACGTACAGCGCCGCGGGCACGTACTCGGTATCGCTGACCGCGAAGAACGCAGGCGGCTCGAACACGCTGACCAAGACGGCGTACATCGCGGCGAGCGCACCGCTGCCGCCGGCGCCGGTCGCCGCGTTCACTGCGTCGCCGACCTCGGGCACCGCGCCCCTGACCGTGCAGTTCACCGACCAGTCGAGCGGCTCGCCGACGAGCTGGTTGTGGAGCTTCGGCGACGGCACGACCAGCACGGCGCAGAACCCGAGCCACAGCTACAACGCCGTGGGCACGTACACGGTCACGCTGACGGCGACGAATGCCGGCGGTTCCAGCAACGTGACCAAGACGAGCTACATCGCCGCCGCGGCGCCCGCGCCGGCGCCCACCGCCGCCTTCACTGCGTCGCCGACCTCGGGTACCGCGCCGCTGGCCGTGCAGTTCAGCGATCAGTCGACGGGCACGCCGACGAGCTGGTTGTGGAACTTCGGCGACGGCTCGACGAGCACCGTCAAGAACCCGGCGCACACGTACGCGGCAGCGGGTACGTACACGGTCACGCTGACGGCGACGAACGCGCAGGGATCGAACACGCTGACGAAGACCGCGTTCATCTCGGCGGGCTCGTCGATCTTGCCGCTGCTCGCGATCCCGTTCCCGCTCAGCCTCGCCGTGAGCAACAGCAACGGCACGCAGTTCCCGAGCCCGTACAACGGCGCAACGCTGACCGCGGCGGACGGGCAGGTGCGCTTGGGGTTGGTGGCCGACCCGGGCGGCAGCGGGCAGACTGTGCAGTTGCACCGCGTCAGGCAAGGCGACTTCGTGATCTCGGGCGGCGTGCGCAGCGAAGAACTTGCGATCGACCTGCCGGCGTATCGGCTCGACCCGGGCCCGCTTGTCGATCACTGGTACGCGTTCGCGGTTCGCGGCAAGAGCGGTGAATGGCCGCTAGTCGGGACCGTCACCGATGACTCGTTCGCGGTCTTCCAGACGCACACACCGCTCAACGGCAGCACGCAGCCGCCGGTTTCGCTCGTCATGTGGCCGCAGGCGAAAATTCTGCGGTGGCGCTACTCTTACCAGAGCGCGGCGCCTGTTGGGGGCGTCACCACAACGCAGTTCACCGGCGACCTGTACAACCCGTACCCGACCCAGAACCTGCCGGCGCCGGACCAGTGGCTCAGGTACATCGTGCATCAGCGCATGGGGTGGACGACTGCACAGAACCCGATCACCGAGATCTGGCAGTCGATCAACGGCGGCCCGTGGGTGCAGATCGTCAATTCGGCGGTGTTCAACTCGTACAACGATGGCGGCGTCGCGACGCAGGCACCGTACCTGCGCATCGGCACGTACAAGTGGAGCTACAACGACTGGTCCGTGTCGCCGATCGCGCAGTACATGACGCCGATCTTCTACGGCCGCGGCGCGAACCTGCTCGAAAACGCCAAGGCTTCCCTCGCACCGTTCGTCGGTTGACGTAAGCGTGTGCTCACGTTACATTGCCCCGCATGCGGTTGAGTGAGTCCCAACTTGTCTTTCTGGCGCGCTTTGCGAAGTCGCCGGACGGCAAGGAACTTACCGACCTGCTGCGAGCCGAGCTCGCGGAGGTGGAGAAGGCATTGCGCACCCAGACCGGGGAAGAACTGTACCGGCAACAAGGGCACGCGCAGCGGCTGGACAAGCTGATCGCCGACATCACCGACGCGAGCGCCAAGCTCACCCGCAACCTGTCAGCGGCAACGCCTCGACGGTTTGTGTTCAACGAAGACGGACCCGCCCGGTAGGCATCCGCGAAAACCCGATTCCCAGCATGTGATCCTGGATCGCGGAGACCCAAATGCAGGCTTCCCAAGCCCGAGATTCCAACGTAACCCTTCCTCGCGCGATCGTGCGCCGCTCCGCTGCCATCCAGGCCCGGATCGACGCCCGGAACGCCGAACCGAAGACCGATCCCGCGGACCCGAACGCGCCCCCGGTCGACCCGAGCGCCGTGTCTGCGACCCCTTCCGACCCCCCGGCACCGCCGGTTGAGCCCGCCGCCCCCGTGGCCGACCCTCGCGAAAACGACCCTGCCTATTGGCGGCAGCGTTTCAACGTGACGGCCGGCGTGCTGAAGGCAGAGCGCAATGCGCACAAGGGCGAGATCGACGAGCTGTCTCGGAAGATGACCGAGATGCAGGAGCAAATGCGCACCCTGCAAGCCAGCGCGCCGACCAACGAAGCCAAGCCGGACGTGAAGCAGTTCTTCACGGCCGAGCAGATCGAGCAGTTCGGCGAAGAGCAGTGCGAAGCGATGGCGATGGCGGCGATGAAAAGCGCGCAGTCAGCCGTGCAGCAAGCGATCGAGGCCGAGGTGAAGCCTCTGCGCGAGCAGCAAGAGCGGACGAAAGCGCAGACCATCGAAGAACGGAAGCAAGTGTTCACTGACAAGCTCGGTGAACTGGTGCCCGGTTACGCCGAGATCGACACCGATCCCGCATGGCTCGCGTGGCTCGCGCAGGAGGATGAAGCCTCGGGGCTCGAACGTCAGGCCATCCTGAACCAACACATCAGCACCCTGAATGCGGTGAAGGTGGCGAAGGTCTTTCAGGACTACCTGAAGTCGAAGGCCCCGGCACCGCGGCCGACGCCGCCGGTGGTGGGCAAAGGCAATGGCGCGGGGCCTTCGGGCGACGCGCCGCCGGAACCGCCCGCTTCGTCGCTCAAGGCTCCTACGGACGCGGAAGTCAAGGACTTCTACAAACGCGCCGCGCTCGGTCGAGTGAAGGATACGGAACGCGTGGAATTCGAGGCAAGGATGAAGCTGAGAACCGGCCGGTAGGCCGGAACCTCCCTTCCCTTTCTGGAGTTCATCATGTTCAAGAAAATCGGCAGCGCGATCGCGCTTGCAGTGGCCTCTGTCGGCGCGTTCGCGCACAGCATCGCCGAGAAGGCGCACGATGCGCTGTTCGGCTACATGGGCCGCACGGGGCTGGTGCTGTTCGCGGGCGTGCCGCGCGCCTCGGGCGTGCCGGACTACGGTCCGAGCGGAAACACCAACTTCGACCCCGAGATCTACTCGGGCAAGCTCGTCGAGAAGTTCTACAAGACGACCGTGTTCGGCGAGATCGCCTCGACCGACTACGAGGGCGAGATCGCGGGCTTCGGCGCGCAGGTGAAGATCCGCACCATCCCGACCGTGGTCGTCAGTGACTACGTCATCGGCGCGGGTCTAACGCCCCAGTACCCGGCGAACAACAGCGTCACGCTGGCGATCGACCAAGCCAAGAGTTTCGCCGTCGCGCTGTCGACCGTGGACAGCCGCCAGTCCGACCTGGACTTGGCCGACGTGTTCGCGAACGACGGCAGCATTCAGCTCCGCATCGCCGCGGACGCCGACCTGCTGGAGACCATTCCGGCCGACGTGAGCGCCGACAACAGCGGCTCGACCGCCGGTGCCGACTCGAACGACATCAACCTGGGCACGGCCGCCGCGCCGCTCTCCGTGACGAAGGACACGGTAGTGCAGCTGATCACGAACATGGGTCAGGTTCTCGACGAGCAGAACGTGTCGGACGAAGGCCGCTGGCTGGTGGTGCCCCCGTGGTTCATCAACCTGATCAAAAACTCGGACCTGAAGATCGCTTCGCTGGCCGGTGACGGGGTCTCGATCCTGCGCAATGGCAAGGTGGGCGAGATCGATCGCTTCACGATCTACCAGAGCCGCAACGTCCTCCAGCAAGCCACGCCCGGCCCGGCCTCGCACATCGTGTTCGGCCACAGCGCTGGCCTGACGTTCGCGGCCCAGATCGTCGAGTGCCAGATGATCGACAACCCGAGCGACTTCGGCTACATCATCCGCGGCCTCATGGTCTTCGGTTTCGAGGTGATCGAACCGAAGTACCTGGGCACGGCCATCGTCAAGCGCGGCTGATCGCAGTAGGATAGGGCTTGCGCAAGTGAGCCCTTCCACTCACCTCACGAAGGAGTTTTCATGAAGACGAGCAATCCCTACGGTGCGAACTACGCGGTCAAGGTTCCTCCCGAGACCATCCAGGCCGAGCAGTCGCAGGCCAAGGGCAAGGCGACCGCGCGCTACCCCCACAAGCCGCTGATGCCGGACCAGACCAACGGCCAGCAAGGCAAGATGAAGCGCCCGGCGTACACGCCCGGCACTTCGCCCGCGGGCTCCTGATTCGAGCCGGCGAGCACCCTGAACCGGCGCCCACGCGGCGCCGGTGTTCTATCCCCACATGATCAACCGGAGCAACCATGATCACCGAGAGTCAAGAGCAGATGGCGGCTGAAGCCCGCGGCAAGAACCGCCAAGACAAGCGCGTTCCGCTGCTGATCAACCGCGACAACCTGCGCCTGATGCCCAACACGCCGTTGATTCGCCGCCGGCCGCAATACATGCCCTACGACGGCAAGGCCACCGATGACGAGGCCACGCGCCGCCGCTACGTCGAGGGCGCCGGCAACCATCGGCCGCGCATCGTGAACAGTCAGGCCGAGGCAGACACGTTCGACATCGGCAAGGCCACGAAAGACGAGCTCATCGCTTTCGCGATGACCGAGTACGGTCGCATGCTCAACCACGAGACCGACATCCGCACCCTGCGCAAAGAGTTCATGGCCTACGTGAACACGCTGCCGGGCGGCGGGGAGACGCTGAGCTGACATGACCATTCTGGCGGCCACGATCACGGACGAAGCGGCGGCGCTCCTGCTGGACACTGCGCATCGCACGTGGCCGGCCGCCGACTTGCTGGGCTACCTGAACGAAGCGCTGCGCGCGACGGCGTTCGTGAAGCCCGACATGTACACGGTCCAAACGAACTTCACGCCCGTCGCCGGCGTGATCCAGAGCCTGCCGAGTGACGGGGTCGCACTGATCGACATCACGCGCAACCTCACCGGCCGCAACCGGGTCGTCACCCAGGTCGACGAGGGTCTGCTGGAAGAGGCGAATCGTTTTTGGCCGGCGGCCACGCCGCAGGCAGAAGTCGAGCACTTCACCGCAGACCCGCGCAACCCGCGCCGGTTCCGCGTCTTCCCGCCGGCCAATGGTATCGGCAGCATCGAGATCGTGTATGGCGCGGTGCCGCCCGAGCTCACCGACGCCAGTCAGCCGATTGCGGTGCCCGACAGCTACCAGACCATCTTGCTCGACTTCGTGCTCGCGCGCGCGTACTCCAAGAACAGCAAAAAGCAGGATCTCGCCAAGGCGAGCTACTATCGTCAGAACTGGGCCGCAGCGCTCGGCCTCAAGTCGCAGGCTCAGATCGCCATCGCGCCGCACGTGGCGCAAAGCCCGGGGGTCTGATGAACACCATCGATGTCAACGACCAGCTGACGAACGTCGCGCAGATCGCGCGCAAGTGCCCGACGATCACGCTCAAGCGCGCCTACAACCGCGCGTTCCGTGACTTCTGCTCGCAGTCCCAGTGGCTCACGGTGCAGATCGCCGGCCAGTCGACGCCCAACGTGCCCGAGTACAACCTCGGGTCCGATCCCTACGTCGACATCATCGGCATCAAGGGCATGCGCGGCAGCATCACGAACGGCGACGGCTCGGTGCAGTCGTGGCCGATCAACCCGGCCGATCCCGCGGGCTTCGACCCGAACTATCAGCCCACGCTGTCGGGCCAGTACGCCTACGTGCCGCAATCGCAGTTCGTATTGTTCCCGACGCCCGGCACGCAGGTCTTTCAACTGCTCGTGAGCGCCATCGTGACGCCGAAGGAGAACGCGACGCAGATTCCTTCGGCGCCGCTGGTGACCTACAGCAACGAGATCGAGGCCGGCGCGTTGGCGTACCTGTTCGACGTGCCCGGCATGCCGTGGTCGAACCCCGCGATGGCGATGAAGTACATGCGCATTTTCCAGTCCGGCATCGCGAACGCGAAGGCCGAGGTACAGCGCAATTTCAACACCGGACCGCAGCGCGCGCGCCCGCGCGCGTTTGTGAGGTAAGGCCATGGCAACGTTCGGCATCACTCCCGTCACCGGCTACCCGATCCCGCCCTCGGACGACTTCCCGCAGTTCATCCAGTTCCAACAGGACGGCACGAACCTGGGCGGCCCCGACGCCGACACGGTCAACATCACGGGCGGCCTGACCGCGCGCCGCGGGACCGGCGAAAACGCCAACGTCATCACGATCGAGGGCGATGGCAGTGCGTTCAGTTGGAACGAGCAAACCGCGGCGTACACGCTCGACCTGAGCGACGCAGGCAACGGCATCGCGATGAACGTCGCGACGCAGACACCGCTCACCATTCCCGCGTACGCAGACCAACCGTTCAGCCCCGGCGACGCGATCCTCGTGTACCAGCAGAACGCAGGCCAAGTCGAGATCGTGGGGGATACGGGCGTCACCGTGGTGGCGCGCGGCAGTCCCTCGCCGATTCTCACGAGCGGGGAGTTCGCGGTGCTCACGCTCATCAACCGCGACACGAACCTCTGGATCGTCGCCGACGACTACAACGCCTCTGGCGGGCCGATCAACTGGCGCAGCTTCGACGACGACACGACGCTGATCGCGTCCGACGCCGAGAACGGTCTCGCAGCGAACGCACTCTCATCGGCCGTCGTCAGAATCCCTGCGTTCTCGTCGGTGCCCTTCGCCACGGGCGTGTCGATCTTGCTGCTGTGGGACTCGGGCGTGCAGCCGACCGTCATCGGCGACTCAGGCGTGATCGTCAACGTGGATGCCGACTTCGATCCCGCCGTCGCGCGCGAGCAGGGCATCATATCGATCATCAACCGCGACACGGATGTGTGGGTGCTCGCGGGCGATCTGGCCGGCGGCAACGCCGGGGGCGGCACTGTCACGGCAGTGGGCCTCGACATGCCGGCCGAGTTCGCGGTCGACCCGTACGAGATCACGACGGCTGGTACGTTCACCGTCACCAAGGCGCCGCAGGGCGCCAATCGAGTTTGGGCGGGCCCGGTCTCGGGCGCCGCGGCCACGCCGGCATTTCGACCGCTGGTGCGCGCCGATGTCGAGGACGCGCAGCGCCTCGTGTGGCGCACGGTATCGGGCAACTACACCCTTGTGCTCAGCGACGCCGAGAACGGCATCGCGATGAACGGATCGGTTCTCACGATCCCTTCGCACAGCGAGGTGCCGTTTGATGACGGCACTTCGATCCTGCTGCTCGATGAGGGTTACGGTAACCCGATCTCGATCATCGGCCAGTCGGGCGTTCAGGTCAAAGTGCGCTCGGCGCTCCAGCCCGTGACCGCGGGCGAGAGCGCGATCGTGACGATCATTCAGCGCGGCATCGATGTGTGGTATCTGGCGGGCGACTTGGAGATCAGCTGATGCGCACCACTCTCGCTGGTTGCTTGATGCCGCATCCGCGGCCTTCACCTGTTTGCGACATCATTCACTTGATGTTCGATGCCGCTGCCGGCTCCCAGATCTTCACCGATGAGGGATCTGCGGGGAGCGTTTGGACGCCTTCCACCGCGGTTTCCGGGAAATGCGAGATCACTGCAAACAACGTGGTCGAGGGCATCGGCGCGTTCTATACCGAGCTCACGCTCGTGCCGGACAACGAGAATCACGAATACATCGCGACACCCTACACCGCGGCCAACGCGATCACGAGTGGCGATTTTTTCATCGGCTTCTGGCTTCGCCCCAGCGATACGCAACTGACGAATCGCTTCATGTTCGGAGTCACTGACACCGATACGGACCCTGCAAATACCGGTTTCTACTTCTACACCACGAACGGCGGGCGTCTCGTCTTCCGATACTCGGACGGCGTGACCGAGCACGAATTCGACATCGCTGGCGTTCCGCCCACGAACACGCAGACCTATATTTGCGTCGAGCGTATCGGGAACACAATCTACGGATCGAAGAACGGAAGCTCGGTGGCGTCCGCAGCCATCAGCGGAGCGCTGCACCTGCCTGTCGGGCAAGAACTGCACATTGGTGCGGGCGTCAACGCGGCGCATCAAACGTTCGGATCTTGCACTGTCGACATGATGCAAGTCCGCCGCCAAAGCGTGTTCGGCGGTCTCGCATTCACGCCGCCGACAACGGCGATTCCCTGCTGAGCTATGCAACGTGCCGTCACTTCGTTCCGTGGTGAAGCGCCTCGCGTTACTCCGCGCGCATTGCCCGACAACGCCGCCGTTGACGCGACGAACGCGCGCCTGCTCACGGGCGATCTGACCGCGTGGAAGCAGTTCAGTTTCACGGCCGCGCTCGCGAACTACCCCGGGCCTGTCGAAACGATCTACAAACTCAACGGCGCTTGGCTGTCGTGGACACAGGACATTGATGTTGCACGCGGCATCATCCCCGGTGATACGACGTTCCGCACGTACTTGACCGGGCTCGACGTACCGCGGTTCACGAACTACGCACTCGCGACATCCGGCGCGCAGCCTTACCCGACCGAGACCCGGATTCTCGGCGTGCCGGCGCCCGACGCAGTGCCCACGGTAGTGCTCGGGGTCGATCCGACCTCGACGAGTTTCTCGGTTGACGTGACGGACTCGGGCGATGCGCTCGCGACTTCGTGGACAACTTCTCCGACGACCTCTGGCAGCAACTACACCAGCAGCGTGACGCAAGATGCGGTGATCGGGAACCCGGCACCAAGCTACAAGCTCACGTTCTATAACAACAATCTCGACAAGCCCTGCTACGCCTATCGCAACTTCGGAGTGGGAAGCGCGACCGTCGTCACGATGAACGCGGACTTCTACATGACGGCCGCGGGCGGCCAGTATCAAGCACGCTTTCGCATCGCCAACGACTCGACCGGCGCCGGGCTAAGCGCACAGGTGCAATTTCCCTTCGGCACGGGCGCGGGCCCGTACCTCGTGATCTGCACGGTCAACGCGTGGAACGAGCCGGGTAGCATCATCGCCCAAGCCGCGTTGTCGGCGCTGACGATGGCCTCGTGGTATCACATGGCGATGACGTTGGTTCGCAACTCCGACAACTCGGTGACGCTGACCGCGACGCTCACGCACGGCGCAACGGAGCTCGCGTCGGTGACGCACACGAGCGCAACGTCGCCAATGGACAACTACTGTGGCATGAACTGCGCCGCGGCGGATCTGGGCGGGTCACAGTCGACCTACTTCGACAACATCCATGTGCAGGCCAGCGGGTCGACCGGCTACACGCCGGTGAACCTCGCGACGAGCTACGTCTATACGTTCGTCAACGACATCGGCGAAGAGAGCGCCCCGAGCTTGCCGAGCGCGACGGTCGTGCGACCGGATGGCGTGTCGGCCACGGTGACGACGCCGACGACGCTACCCACGGGGATCAGCACCGACTACGGCATCACCACGAAGCGCATCTATCGTGCAGCCACCGGCAACACGGGGACCGAGTTCCTGTTCGTCGCCGAGATCCCGCTCTCCCAAGCCGACTACGTGGACGTGCTGACCGACGCCGAGCTCGGCGAAGTGCTGCCTTCGGACATTTGGACGCTACCGCCTGACGATTTGCGCGGCATCATGGCGCTCCCGAACGGGATCATGGTCGGGTTCCGCCGCAATCAACTGTGTTTCAGCGCACAGAACCAGCCGCACGCGTGGCCGGTCGAGTACCGGCTGAACACCGACACCGACATTGTCGGCATCGGCAACATCGACAACACTGTGGTGATCGGCACACAGAGCTTTGTCTACGTGGCGACCGGCAACGACCCCGCCGCGTACAGCATGAGCAAGTTCGAGGTGCCGTACGCGGCGATGAGCAAGCTCTCGTTCACGTACCTCACAGGCATCGGTGTGGTGTTCGCCGGCACGAACGGGCTCATGGCTTGCGCTGGCATCGGTCAGGTGCGCAACCTCACCGAAGGCGTGTTCACCGATACGCAGTGGAAGGCGCTGGAACCGAGCAGCATGCGCTGCGTCGCGCACAATGACATTTGCTTTCTCTTCTGGGAGAACGACACCGCCAAGGGTTGCTATGCGATCGACATGAAGGCCACGGGTTTCGGCATTGTCCCGATGTCGTTCCACGCGAGCGCCGCCTACGTTGATCCGGTGGGCGACGTGATGTATCTCGTGCTCGACTACGACAGCGAGCCGGATGATGCATCGCTGCCCATTCCTCCTACGACGCCGCCCTACATCGAGGGCACGCACATTTACGAGTTCGAGGGCTCGGACACGGACTCGATGACGTACCGTTGGCGATCGAAGCTGTGGCTTTTGGAGCGGCCAACGACGATGCTCATCGCGCAGGTGCGTGCGGAGGACTACGACAACATCCTCTTCCGCGTGTACGCCGATGGCGTGCAGGTCGACGAGATAGTGATCACGGAAGAGACCGAGTTCACGCTCACTGCCGTTGACGAGTACACGACGCTTCAATTTGAAGTGCTGGGTACGTCAACGGTGCGCGTGCTGGAGACCGCCGAAGACGTTTCGGAGCTCAGCTGATGGCACTCGGCAAGCCAGCCATTGCCACTCCCACGCGGCTGGAGCAGCGGCCCGTCGCGGACGCGGTAAGCAGTATCCGCCAACGCATCGAGGCGATCGAGGCGGCGCTCAACCAGACGAGCGCAATCGCAGGAACAACAGCCAACTCGACCACTTCGCAGCTGGCCGCGATTCAGCAGTCCCTAGCCGTGCTGACGCGTGAGGTAGCCGCGCTTGAGGCGAGCAGCGGCAGCGGGGGCAGCGTATCGCTCGCGCAACTCTTTCTCGTTCAAGGCGAAGACGGGGACGAAGGCCAAGCAGGCCCCCCGGGGGGTGCAGGCGCGGCAGGCGCCACGGGCGCGACTGGCGCGACTGGCGCGACAGGGCCGATGGGCCAGTTCATGCAAGGCGAAGACGGGGACGAAGGTCAAGCAGGCCCCCCGGGAAGCGCAGGCGCAGCGGGCGCCGCGGGGGCGACCGGCGCGACAGGGCCGATGGGTCCCGCGGTTTTCCTTGTCGGCGAAGCAGAGGACGGCGAGCAGGGGGTTCAAGGCCCAAAAGGCGATGGGTATTTGAACATCCCCCAAAACTCGCAGTCAGCAAACTACACGACGGTTCTTGCCGATTCTGCGAAGCATCTCTTTCACCCGGCCGCGGATACCACGGCGCGGACTTGGACGATCGACAGCAATGCGAATGTGGCGTACCCCATTGGTACGGCCCTCACGTTCGTCAATGAACACGGCGCGGGCACGATCACCATTGCGATCACCTCAGACACAATGCGGCTCGCGGGTTCGGGTTCGACAGGAAACCGAACATTGGTCGCGGACGGTATCGCTACTGCGTTGAAGATCACTTCAACGTCTTGGATCATCAGCGGTACGGGTTTGACTTGAAGGAGATTTAAATCATGGCGTCAAATAAGGCATTTCGCTTCGGTCCGGTTGCGTTGTCCAATACCCTGACGACGAACATCCTCAATCCGCCCACGGCCACCGGCGGCGTAAACGCGGGTTCTTCGGCGAATTACATCATCCTGCGGCACATTCGTATCGTCAACAAAACCGCAGGGGCGGTGACGTTCTCGCTATGGTTGGGCGCAACTGGCGCGAATGCAGCAGGCACCGAGGTGATCGGGCAGGGGTATTCGGTTCCTGCCAACTCGGCCGTCGATTGGTACGGTGCGCTGCGGCTGGACAGTGCGGACTTTCTCGTTGGAGGCGCGAGCGCGGCTACCTCGCTATCGATCGAAGGTGAAGGCGAGATCGGCGTAGCCTGATGGTCGCTGTTCAGCAAGCATTGCTCGTGCACGGCTTCACGCCGGGCGCGGGCCTGCTGGACGGCTTCACGTCGAACCTCTGGGGGCCTTCGGGGCTCGATCTCCTGCGAAGCAACTACGTCGGGAACACACTACGCATACGTCGGAGCAGCGACGACACGACCCTCGATGTGGGGTTCAACGGCACTTCGTGGGATTCGGTTACCGCGCTGGCCTTCACCGGCGCCGCGAATGCGTACGCCAACTACGCCAGCGTGGCACTCTACGTGCCGATCACGGGCAGCTCTGGCAGCACTTCGTTCCGTTGCGTCAAGGGGCACCAGTGCACGGCGGTGGGCAACGCCCAGGTAAGCACAACGCTTGGGTTCCCGACTGCGTTGTTCGACGGCAACACCGATCGCATCGATATTGTTGTCGGGCGCAGTGTTCAGCTCGCCGCAGGCGACTTCCGCATCCGTTGCAAGATCAACGCGACCACGCTCAAGGTTGCGGTGATCGCGGAAGCGTACGGGGGTTCGGCCGCCGCGTCGATGTTCTTCTTGCAGCTGAACAACACCTCGGGGCAGATCGCAGCCGGCATCTATTCGGGCACCGGCACGGCGGGAGTCTGCACCTCCGCGAACAGCACTATCGCCACGGGGACAACCTACGACATCGAGTATGGACGTTCCGGCACCTCGTTCCAGCTCTCCGTCAACGGCACTTCGGTGGCGACGGCGACCTCTTCGGCAACCGCCAACGCCGGGCCGACGACCATGGCTATCGGGGGCGAGAGCGGCGCCGCGACGGCCTCGTTCAATGGACATATCTGGGGCTTGAGCATCGAGCCAGGGGTCGCAGGGCACACGGGCAGCTTCACGCCGGATGCGCTCTACACGACGGAAGGCGACGGGTTCGTCGAACGCGCGTACTTCCAAAATGCCACGGGCGCATATTGGAACCAGACCACACTCACGGCGCAGCCGCGGATCATCAGCAACGCTGCTGCCTTGACCGACATTCAATTCGACGGCGCCGACGACTACATGGTGAGCAGCATCAACAGTGGCACCCCCACTGCGATGTCTGCTTTCTACAAGGGCAATTTCAGGCTCGACACCCTGGCAAGCGCGAGCTTCATCTCGATGCAGCACACGACCGCCTTTTCGACGAGCAAAGGTTGCTACTTGAGCGACGACACAACCAACGCGATCGGTTGGGGCGTGTCGGACGGGACCGGCAACCGGCTGACGGCCTCGGGCCCCAACAACAGCAACGTAAAGACGCTGGGGGTTGTCGGCGGCGTGTTCGACAAGTCGCAGGCTGGCAACGCGAAACGCAAAGCCTACTACAACGGTTCGGAGATCACGGCGTCTTCGACGAGCACGGTCGGAACTGTCGGGACGGGTGCTTTCGATGCTGCGGTTTGGCAGATCGGGGGCTTGGCCGGCGCCAATCCGCTAAACAACGGACCGCTTAACCTGCGGCGCTGGGCGATCTACGAAGAAGCGGCCAACGCTGCGAGCGTTAGCGCCGCGCTTGCATGATCTCCGGGACCGCGTTCACCATCGAAGACCCGCGGATGGTCGAGGCGGCTTGCCGTGGGTTGGCGCCCACTATCGCCAGCGCTTCCGAGATCCGTGAAATTCAGTCACAATGCGCGCAAGAGAGGGCCATGTGCCTCGCCTGCGAAGACGGAATGATCGTCGTCGACTTGCGGCCGCACGGGGATGCCCTCGAAATGTTCGTGTGGATTGCCGTGGCCTTCAAACACGGCGCATTCGAGCGACAAGACGCCGCAGTGCGAGCCATCGCACGCGATCTCGGAGCACAGACGATTGCCTTCCAGTCACGAAGGCGCGGATGGGCAAGGCGGCTCGGGCCTGAGTGGCACCGGCGCGGTTCAAACGAGTTCGTGAGGCAAGTCGATGAGCAAGGGCGGTGATCAGGTTCAGGAAACTGTGGCGCAGCGCGCGATGGCGGAGCACGCCGTCAACCTGATGAACGACTACCGGCAACGGTGGTTGCCCGTCCAGCAAAAGCTCGCGCAACAGGTCGAGGCCATGGGCGCCGAAGGATCCGCCGCGCGGCGCGAAGCCCAAGGCAAGGCTGCCACTGACACGCAATTGCAGTTCTCTCAGGCCCAAGGCGCCTTGGAGAAGGGGCTCACGAACGCTGGCGCGGCGCCGGGGTCTTCGCGCGCGAGTCTCGCGATCACCGGCATGGGCGCGGATCTCGCCAAGTCGAAGGGCTTGAGCACGATGATCGCCGATCAGCAGATCGACGACGCCTACACGCAGGGTTTGAGCGCGCTCATGAACATCGGGCAAGGCAAGGCGGGCAGCGTTGCAAACTCGATGGCGATTCAAGCGCAGCAGAGCGGCGCGCAAGCGCGCGCTGACGCCTCCGCGGCGCTCGCCGAAAAGCAAGCCTACGGTGAGCTCGCAGGACAAGTCGCGGGCTACGGGCTCCAGACCGCGCTGGGCCCGAACCGCTTCGGGCCCGACTACAGCAAGTTCACCGGCGCCTATACCGGACCGACAGGCCCAGGCATCAACACGCCGCAAGCGGGGACGTGATGAGCATTTTCTCGAATCTCGGCAGTGTCGCAGGAGCCCCAAAGGCGCCCGCCAACACGCCCAGCGGCATGACGGGCAGCGCGAACGACATGTATGCCGCGCTGACGCGGCAGCAGTGGGCAACCTACGTGAGCACGTTCGTGCCGATCGAGAATCAACTCATCAAGTACGCCACCGACACAACGCTTCCGGGGCAGGAAATGCAGAAGGCGAGCGCCGACGTGAACGCCGCGTATACGCAGCAGGCTGGCGCGACGGCGCGCCGGTTGCGCGGGCTCGGCGTCACGCTCTCGCCCGAAGAGCAGGCCGCGCAGGCGAAGCAATACGGGCTGAGCAAGAGTCTCGCCGATGTGCAGGCACAGAACGTCGCCGGCGACCTGACGCGACAACGCCAGCAATCGATTCTCGGCAACCCGGCGCCGACGTGAAGGAGCAGACATGATCGGACAAGGTTACGGTGTCGGCGCTTCCCTCAACAGCCTCGGGCGCAATGCGGGCGGCGGGCTGGCGGGCGCGGCCGAAGCCCGCGAGCAGCAAGGCATGCAGATGCTGGGCGATGTCGCGGCGCAAGAAACGCAGCGCAACATCGCCAACACGCAAGCCCGCGCCCAGGCCAAGGCCGGCAACATGCAGTTGGGCGCGACCCTGGGCGCGGCCATCGGCTCGGTGGTTCCGGGCGTCGGAACGCTGATCGGCGGGGTCTTGGGCGGCCTCGCCGGCGGCCTTTTCTGAGGACAAAGACATGGCTTACGGCCTAGGTGGAGCGATCGCGCAAGGGCTTGAGTCCGGCTTCCAGATGGGCCGGCAAGTCGACGCTGACCGCGCTGCGAAGGAACAACGCGCGTTCGAGAACGCGCGGCAGACCGCAGCCGACGCGCGGGCGCAGCAGGCCGCCGACATGCTGCAAACGCACAACGCTCTCGCCGCGAGCAAGGAACGGCTCGGCATGCTCGCGACCGAGGGCGCGGGGCTCGCGCAGCAGTATGGCGGCGACGTGTCGAAGATCCCGGTCGACGTGCAGACCGAGTACGCGGGGCGCGCGGCCGCCGCGCGGCGCGGGCACGAGGAACTGCTGAACAAGCTCGCGCCGGTGGCGCAAGACTGGCGCCAGTCTGCGCAGGATGACGCCTCGAAAATGTCGACGGGCCAGCTCGACCCGCTCGACCCGAAATACCCGCCCGCGCAGCTGGTGCATACGCTCACGGCCACGGCGCGCCGGCCGCTGCAAGACTTCATGCCGCAAGGCGACCGGCCCGCGCCCGTCACGCAGATGGTCAACGACTTCCGCACGGGACTCCAGACCGGCAACGAAGGGATGACGCTCAAGGCGTTGAATGGTCTCTTCGCGCCCGAGCTGAAGACGGGTGTCGGCCAACCTAGCCCGCACGGCGGGGTCATCGTCGGCAAGCAGGTGGTGAAGCTGCTGCCGGCGCCGAGCGACCCGAACAACCCCAACGATCCGAACGCCGGCAAGGTCACGCCAGTGCTGCGCGTGTTCGTGCGCGAAGGCCCGAGCTCTGATGCCGGGGTCGCCGAAACGCGGCAGATGGCGAACATCGAGCAGCAACGTTACGGGGCGCCGCCGGGCGCGACCGGGCACTACGACGCGCCGGTGACGCAGAATCGCTCAACGGACCCGAACGACCCGATCGCGCACATCAGCATGGAAGACGCGATGAACCGTATCGGCCAGATGGAAACGCTGGTCTCGGGGCTGAGTGATCCCGCGCTGCGCGCCAAGGTCGATCAAGGGCTCAAGGACGCCGGCACAGCGCCGGATGCGTTCCTGCAAGCCCTGTACTCGATCGGCGGAAAGATGCCGACGAAACAGGAGACCTACGAAAACGTGCCGATCGGCACACACGGCACGGTGCGGATCACGAAGAATGCCCAGGGCAAAGAGATCGGTCGCGAGGTGCTCGCGCCCACGGCAGGCACCGGCACGGGGCTTGGGCCGCTCGGGAAGAAACTCGCCGACATCGACGCGTCGGACCTGACCGACGCCGAGAAGGACAAGGCCAAGCGCGTCGCGGCCGGGCTCGTGAAGGTCAAGGCCGGCGGCGCCGGGGGTGGCGGCGCTGGCGCAGGCGGCGCGCCGGCGGGTGGGCTCGACCCGAAGACGGTCGACTTCTACGCCACCCAGTCGATCGCAGGCGACAACTCCTGGCAGGTCGGGCTCGCGCGCGGCAAGGTCGGGCAGCAGCTCATCGCCGCGGTAAAAGACCGCATCCCGGCCATGGCCGCCGATCTCGGGCTGTCGCCGCAGGACGTGGGCACGAACAAGGCGCAGAATGCCGCGCTCGCGAAGACCCTGGCCGATCGCCAGAAGTACGTGACTTCCGTCGAGCAACTGACCGGCACGCTCACGCGGCAGGGCGACCTTGTGAAGTCGCTGCTTGCGAAGGGCGGCGCCACGGAGGGCGGCCCGCTGTTCAACAAGCCGTTGAACGCGCTCAAGACCGTGCTCGGGGATTCCGACTTCGCGCAGCTGCAAGCCTCACTGATCGGGCTCGCGCGCGAGCACCAGCGTGTGCTCACTTCGCCGTTGTCGAATGCCCAGCTGCACGCGTCGGCGCAGGAGACCGGCGACAAGCTGATCAACGCCAACATGCCGCCGAAGACGATCGTCGACATCATCGACAACGTCATGAAGAAAGAGGCCCAGAACGGGCT
>Ga0310812_10000055_pt1 | contig 55723 bp, 70 predicted proteins | sample NN3metagenome_FD_205747 | JGI IMG/M metagenome (GOLD analysis project Ga0310812, IMG submission 205747) | Soil microbial communities from experimental microcosm in Duke University, North Carolina, United States - NN3 | ecosystem: Engineered > Artificial ecosystem > Soil microcosm > Unclassified...
GGTTGTCAGTCGTCAATATCGCCGACGTAAATCTTTTTCTTGGCGAGCGCGTCTTTAATTGAGTGGAGGCCGTGCCAAATCTTGCCGTTCTCCGCGAAAAGCCTTTGCTCTGCGTCAACATGAATCTTCTCGCTTTTGTCGTATTCGCGTTGAGTGAGGAAATTGGCGTAGAGGAAGATTGCCAGCCCTACTGTTAATCCAGTTCCACCCGCCGCTACTACGCGATGTTTTTTACCATGTTTAACACATGACTTCGCTATTTTGCTTTGAGTAATTAATCGAATCATTTCCTTAACGCTTCTTCTATGGCTTTTTTGATTCTGGGGTCTTTACCATAAATCTTGTGACTGGCTATCGCTGACAACATTGCAAAAGCTACCGTAGCGAAGGCTAATTTTGTTCCGGCTGGTATCTCTTTATCTTCGTGAAGTTTGTCCATCACTTCTTTTAGCCTAATCCAGTCCTGTAAAGAAACATCATTTCCACTTTGTTGATAGCGGTCTAAAATTCCATCTATTTCCCATAAATCATCGTCGCGATGGATTACTTTAGCCGCTGCCTTACCCATTCCATTGATGAACAGGTCAACCGCCAAAGCCATGTCTTTAACTGTGCCGCGAAGATTCCAAACCCATCCGGTTAAGGTGAGACACCAAAAGCCAAGTATTCCAAGCAGCCATATAAGAGTTTGTTCATTCATCAAATTTCAGTTGTCTCGTTGGCGGGTCATGGTCAATGTTGTGCCAATCCGTCAAAATAACTTGTGGTTAAAGTCGGGCTTCCGATGATGTTTGTGAAACAAACGCTGTCTCCGGCATTGACCCACATTTCCGCCGAGTTGGTTGTTCCTGTTCCAAACGAGCCGAGCAACATGACTTTGTGAGTGGTAGCATTAGTGAGCCATGCTTGAGTGCCGAGCAATTCCGTGTAATCAACGGTGACTTGACCAACTGCGCCAACAGTCTTGAATCCGCCGCTGGTTAAATAAGGAGTTGCCTGATTGGTTAATGTTATTGCTGGAAGGCTTGTTAATCCCGACCCTTTAGCAGTAATTGCCCCCGCTGTCGTAATTGAAAACAAAGGTGTTCCATTTCTTGTTAAAGAATAAAATGGGCTACTATCTCCTGTAAAAGTTTGTTGATAGGCATTGTAAGAATCGTTTGCATCCATTCCGGCGATGGAATAATGACCACCGGAAAGCTGCAACATTCCACTAAAAGGCGTAGAATTTTTACCTACACCCACAATTATAGAACTTCCAGAAGCACCTGAAATCCAAACCCCATTACCTAATGAGTCCGCTTGTGATTCTGGGTGAATTAAATTTATGTTTGCGCCGCCACAACAAAGCGAATACAGACAGGATTGAGACCAAAAGTTTTCAATTGTTCCAAAACTTCCATGTTTAAAGATTCCACCAAATCCAAAACTTTCTGGCATTGTATCGGGATACATCGTTGTTATTCCAAGATTCAAATTTCCAGAAAACGCAGACACGAATCCATTAACTTTGCAATACATCCCGCCAGTGTTGTTAATTTCAAGTCCGGTTGCGTTATAGAACGACTTACAATCTTCCATCGTATTTTGAGTTTCACCACCTAAAACAAATGCGATTAAACCAGATAATTCGTCATAGGCCGGAGCAGCTGGATATGGTGCTTCAAGCCATGCCCGACCGTGCATTTCTACTCGCTTCAAATCTGCGTCCTGTCCCTGAATCCAGACTCCAACAACCGGAGAGTTGGTCATTGCGATAAAAATAATGTCTTGAATAACAGAAGATGGAGCGATGATTCCGTTGGGTTGATTTGTTGTAGCATGAATCAGGGCAAAAATAGTATTACTACGAACCAACCCTAAATTTGTAGTAACATTAAACGGAACAGGTGCTAGAGAGAGTAAATTACTTACCCCAATGATTGTATTTTTGTTTGTTGAAATAAACGATTCAACGATTGTCGAATAAGGAGTTCCGATAAATGAATCATTGTTTGTAACAATCAAAGGCTCTTTCAGTTGAAAGACTCCCTGTGACAGCCTAAAAACATATCCGTTCGCTGGAAAGTTTGTATTCCAATAACTATTTGTGACTAACGAAGGCAACATTCTTCTGGTTTCAGCATATCCAAGAGTGGTAGAGTTTGGGAAATTTGTAAGAGCTCCATTCCACAAACGAACGACATTACTTGGATAAAGCCATATTTCAGGAATGCCACCAGCAAGATTCGTCGCCACGCTTGCGTTGCCGCCATTAACGCTTGAAAATGGTAATGCGATTTCTTTTCCAGTTGAATCTACTGCAATCACATTGGTTAAACCAGCACTCGGAGCGGTCACAGATTGATTTGTGGTAACACCCCTCAATGTCAGGCCACTTGCCATCCCGTTCGTCGTGCTGACGCTGATACCAGCACCGAAGCAGTTAAGCGTGAGGAGTGTAAAAAAAAATAGAGCGATTGATTTCATAAAATTGTTGCTAGGCGATTTGTGTCCACGAAGTGTTTGTCAAACCATTTGAAGCCCAGAAGCCGGGAGTCGTGATGTCCAAATATGTCTGACCAACTGCGGTTGGAGTCACCACGCCAACCGGAGAACCAGAGCCGCTTAAAGGCGCACCCGTTCCGCCCGTGCTTGCACCTTCCAAAATGCAGAGCATAACATCGCGGGATGAAAGTTTATCAAACCCGTTTGCTATGGCTTCGGCTAAAGTTGTTTCAGCGTTCATATATTTGTGAAAACTGCTGCCGATGGGTTTGTAGCATTTGAATCATCAGCATTTTTCCCGATGACCCTTATATTTCGATTCCAGTCCGAACCATATTGAGCGTCAATGCCAGCACCATCCACTGTTATAGTTCTACCTGAACCGATGCACGTCATATCACCAGCTACGGAAAAATTATTAGTCCAAGAATTGTCGGATAATTGGGCTTGGAGTTGCCAATGGTCGGGGTCGTCAAATCCCGAAAAATCCCAAGTAAGCTGTCCGCTATCACTCCCAGGCGTGGAGTATGCTGGATTCGTCGGAGTTCCCAGAACCGGACTTGGTGTGCCAGAACTTAAAATAGACGCAATGCACTTCAAAACATCTTCGTCTGAAAGTTTATCCAGACCATCAGAGATAGCGTTGGACAATTGGACTTCTGCCGAGTTACCAGATGAATAGATTTGAGCCAAGCACAACCAGCAATCGCGCGAACTTAATTTGTCCGTGCCATCGCCGATTGCAGATTTGAGAAGTGTGTTGGCATCCATTTTTATTCTCCGAGTTCCAGCCTCAAATAAAGCAGGATACGTCGCAATTCATCTTCACTTCGCTCGCGAAAAGCTACAACACCGGCCAAAACTGAAAGCGCATCCACATCGGATGGCAATGAGGCATAAACAGCTTTCGCGTTCGCCCAATCAATCGCAGCTTCGGCTCTGTCCAAATCGTAGATGGCACTATTCAAATCGCCTGCCGGAATGTTTCCAAAAACAGTTTGCGCGTCTTGAACCAATGCGCGACGACAAGAAGCTGTATCAGGATCGTATTGCGTCAACGGCGAGCTTGTGTCGTTAGCCAGTTCTTTCGCCATGCAATAAACCCTGACTGCCAGCAATTCCTTCGGATCGAGAGCGGCCAACCGTTCAATGTCGGTCAATAAGGCGGCATTGCTGTTAATGGTCGGCGGCGGCGTGATTTGAGATATGGTTACGAGAGTTTTAGCCATTTGAACCTCCATTTTTCTTAACGTAATCCACTAATCCCGCGCCGTAATCTTCATCCGATTCTTCACCCGGCGTCATCTCAAGAGTAACATTGTCGTTATCCATTGATTTGACGGTGTAGGTATCGCCAACTTTGCAGTTGGATAAAAGGTCGGCAGGAATGGTGACTGTCTTTGCCTCCCCGACTTGCGGTGGTGAGGCCAGAGCATCGCCAGCGGAATCGTCCGGTGGCATTTGTGATTCGTCCATTGCCATAATAAATTTTGATTGGATGGAGCGCGGATGTTACCCCGCGCCCCACACGAATTAGACCGGCTGGATGCCGCCCCATTGATACGTCTGCGTTCCGCCAACATAGCCGACTTGGTAGCCGACGAAGTTCGCGCCGCCTTGCTGTGCCGCAGTTGGGCCGTTGATGGGGTCGCCATCGGATTCCACCGCGCGGGCAAACGGGGTTTCTCCCCAAATCTGCGGGCTGGCGTCCAGCGCATCGCCACAGTGACCGTTGTAGGCCAAGAGCGATTGATAATCCTGACTGTTGAGCGGCGAAGTCGCCGGAGTGACAGTGTTCGGACGGCGGGTGTAAGGCGTGGCCTCACCAAGAGCCAGAAACCAGCGTTCGATTTCAGGGTAGATGGTTTTCAGACCCACATCATATTCACCCAAGAAAAACCCCTTGTTGTCCTTGACGTTTTCGATGTCGCACACCGTTCCGGTGTTCGGGTCGAACGCGCGGAAAAATGACGGGTGCATCCATTTGAATTGACCCGCAAACGAGCGAGCCAAACCGAATTTCATGTCGGAATTAACCGAAGTGATGTCGCCCATATACATCTCACGCGCATCGCGGTTATAGCAATGGTAGATGCGAATGGGAGCAGCTTTCCAGCGAGCCGAATACAACGGCTTGATGCCGAAGGTCGCCGGGACATTCTCGAAAGTCTGAATCTGTTCAATCCAGACCGCACCGGACAGGGCGTTACCGTTCAAATCTTTCCCGTCCAAATCGGCGCGGAAATCGAAACGCCATTGCTGCGGGTCGCGTTTGAACAACCAATCACCGCAACCGGCGTTCATGCCGAAGCTGTAAAACGCACCGTTCTTCATGAAGTCCGATGATTTATACATCCCCGTCAGCGCAGGATTGGCTTGGAGCAAACGGCGCGAGGTCGTCTGATCCATCGTGATTGAGAATTTTCCGGCAATATCAGAATCGCCGTCGTGATAACCCTGCTCCGTCAAATCTTCCTGATGATTCGCCAGATATTCCATCGTCAACTGCGACAGGAACGGCACAAGTCCGGCAGTGGTCGCCGCCGTGATTTTGCCAGCCGCAGCCAGAGAAGTAAGCTGCCCGTTGGCATTGAGATTCAGGAACAAACCGTTTTGTGTGCCAGCCGCGCCACCGTTGCTGATGGCGAACATATTATCGGCCATGTCAATGGACATTGGATTGCCATAAGCATCCTGCACACCGACGAGCCACAAACCAGCACCTTGAGAGGCTGTGCCAGCTTCGCGCATCGCCAATTGGCGTGTGAACTGACCGAGCATATCTTCGGGGACTTGTTTGTAACCTTCGACAATCGCATCCAGCTTGGCCGGAGCTTCTTCGATGGTGTTCAACTGGTCGAGGCAGAAAACCGAGGAACGGACTTCCTTGCGGAAGCGTCCGAATGAAAGCTGGTCAACACCGTGACCGATATAGGAAACCGTCATATCGCACGGCTGGCCGAGGCAAGGGTCGGCGAAGTATTGCGGCCACATTCCGGGGTCGTTCACGCGGGCGACATAAACCTTTTCGTGAAGATGATTCGTGCCGGTGAAGGAAGGCCATTTCGAGGTTTTATACATCCCCACGTAGATGAACTCGTGTGGTTTGCGGTCTCTGGCTATCTTTTTATCCCAATTATACGGGCGTCTGCCCATAAAATCGTTGAACGCTTTGCAATCGGCTGTTGAGAGTGCCATAAATTTATTTCGTGTTTTGTCAGCGAATAAACGCGACGGTTTTGTTTTGGATTTATTTTTGAGGGGACGACCTCGTTCGGAGGAGTTCCGAACCCGCAGAACTCGCCTTTCGGCTTATCTGCATTTTTTAGAAGCATTTGAAACTTTCCAAACCTTCAAAGCCTGACAACAGAAAGGCAACTTACGTGTCTGCTGGTGGTGCTCGATTTTTAATCGTCCAGCTTTATTGACCGAGGACTACTTAAATCGAAAAGTCAGAATCATCAATTTCTTTATTTACGCAACTTGCGTTTTTAGCCCACTTCCTTATCGTCTGACAAACAAACTCAACGTTCAATTCCCGCTTTTCAATTCTTGTTGATGAATCAAATTCAATTCCATTTTCTCTCAACAATGATTCCGCCTGTCTTAATTTTTTTATGCCCTGCTTGTGAGCCTCCCTTAATTCCTTTGGTGTTAGTGGGGATATTAAATGGTCTGAATCTTCATCGTCAGAGAAAAGGAATAATTTCGATGTTCTCCATGTGATTACAGCGCGATAAAATTTCATCCACATCTCACGACCTGTTTCTTCATCTCTAGTTTTACATTCTGGGAATGTCGCATGAACGAAGTCGTGACAGCACCGGCACAAAATAACCAAATGAAATTCTTTCGTATCGTAAATGTTTTCAGGATACCAGATGTGGTGAGCATCATTGTAAATGGATTCCTCTTGGCAAATCTGGCATTTGCCTTTTTCGCGCAGCAGTGCTTCAAGCCGGACAGCCTGCCACTTTTCTGATTTCAGATAACCGAACCGATAAGCGTGTTTAGATTCGATGCTCATAAAATTGTTATTGCAATTCTATACGCATTATGCGAACAATCAAGAAATGAAACAAAGCCCGTTCTCAAAAGAGCTGATAAAGTGGCGTGGAAATCGTGGTCAAAAAGAAGTGTGCGACCAATGTAATTGGAATTTGAGAACCTACGAGGGATGGGAAAACGGACGCAATCCATCTCGTTTCCGAATCAATGAATTGAGACGCCAGATGCAAGAACATCCAGAAAAGAAAACCCTCACGCCCTAATTTATGAACGCAAAACATCCCAAACAAATTCCTACGCCGCCTTTTTGCAAAGACTGTGCCAGCTTCATCGAAGAATCACACGCCGATAATGCAACTGGTGATACTCCTCGCTGCCGAAGATTCCCAATGTTGGATTTGGTCATGGGAGAAAAATTTTTCATCGCTTGCGTAGCCGTCCGTTCGCCAGAAGCACCGTGCGGTGAGACTGGAAAATTGTTCACCCCAAAAGAGGTTTTGGAAAAACCAGTAAGCCCAACTCCACCATCCGTCGAACCTGACAAAACGAATTTGAATTGATATGAAAACAGCAATTTACATAGAAGAAGGGGTTACACAGCTTGTCCTTACTCCTGAAAACGATTGGGAGAAAAATGTGGTTCGCAATATAGAGACGAACAAGAAGGCTTTTGAAATCAGGCGCGGTGGATTTTACCATTGCAAAGGAGGATGGGCGCGAGAAGAAAATGACAGTGATTCTCTAATTTTGGTTTCTGGAATAAAGGCCGACACCACAGCACTCTCGTAAATGGACAAGCTGTATATCCAACTCTCGAAACTTGGAGATGTCATCAACATCCTGCCCATCGCCTACGCCGCCCATTTGCGCGGTGAAAAAGTTGGCATCATGGCGTCCAAAGAATTTTCAGACGTGCTGGATGGTTGCTCGTATGTCGAAAAGATTGATTTCGACGACAAGCCGTGGTTCATACCTCAAGCCTTCGAGAAGGCGAAAAAACTTTGCCCTAACGTCGTCGTCACGCAAACGAACGGCGTAAAAGAGAACATTGAAAAATACGCCTACGAACCGGCAGGACAGAAACACGCGGTAACAGATTCGTTCAATCGTGAAAGTTGGAAACTTGCCGGATGCCTCAAAGATTGGGGTAAAATTCCTTTGGTATTCGATAAGCGAGACAAGGCGCGTGAAGATGCTTTGATGCCTGCCGGTTGGTTCGGGCGTGGGAAGAAGAAAAAGTTGATGCTCATTTCTGCGGGATCGGCTTCATCCCCATTTCCCTACCGTGAATTGCTTTTGGAACTGGTCAACCTGAAATACGGAAAGACCTTCAACATCATTGACCTGTCCACAATCAAAGCGGAGCGGTTTTACGATTTGCTCGGTCTTTACGAAGCCGCTCATTGTCTTATCACGGTGGACACTTCGCATCTGCATTTGGCCTACGCTGTCCCAAATCTTCCGGTGATGGCCTTGATTCAGGACAAGCCCGTTTATTGGTATGGCTCTGCATGGAGGCCGTCGCATCATTTTCACTGTCGTTACCGAGACTTCCCAAGACGCGCTTTGGAAATGTTCACTGCGATTGATGATATTGGAAGCAAGTCATTATCGAATATCGTTCAAGTTTATCATGGCTCGGTTCGTAAGAATAATGGCGTCCGATATTTTCCAATTCAATATGGTGCTTGCAAACGCGATGCTGTGAACGTGCTGAATGATAAAGAACATTTTCCAATGTTGCAGGATTCAATCAGGATGATGATGCAGGTTGCCAAGCCTGATGATTTAATAATCCTCACGCGAGAGGATGTCAAAGTATCATGCTTGGATTGCCTTTCAAATGACTTAAATTATTATCCATCCTGCTACGCCTTCCGCATGAACCGAGACAAAGACGGATTGGACACATTCTTTCCGGCCTGTGACCTGTTCGGTGCTCCGGTCAAATTTTGGGTGGAGATTTTCCCCGAAATCCCCGACATCGTTTTAGGTGCAGACGCATTTTGGTCTTTGTTGCTGATGCACATTTTCAAAAAGCATGGCGCGGTTGAAATTGAAGGAGTGTATCGAAATGAGTAATAAATATAGAAAAAAACCTGTTGTCGTTGAAGCAATTCAATTTATTGACGTATTCGCTGATTACTTCGTTTTTGTAACAGATGAAGAACACTATCAGTTTCCGGCTTACGTCACAGAATCAGGCGAAAAGATTCTACGAATACAAACCCTTGAAGGGACAATGGTAGCCAATAAAGGGGATTGGATTATTCGAGGAGTTAGAGGAGAATTTTATCCGTGCAAGCCAGAAATTTTTAACGAAACATACGAAAAGGCATAAATGTCTGAAATCGTTCTACAACAAAAACTCAAGCCGCAAGCTCCACCGAGGATTGCCCGGAACAAATCCGCCTTGGTCAAGTATATGTCCGATAACAAGATTGAATCTCTTTTCCCTTCGATTGAGAATCAACTTTTCACTCACGTCATTAAACTGCCGCAAGCTGGCGCGTATAATCCGAGCCTGATTCGTTTTCGAGGTCGTCTGGTAATGACCTACCGATTTCACGATACGACGGCCAAGACAAAACTTGCGATTGCCGAATTGGATGAAAATTTTACCGTGTTCTATTCCGAGGTTTTGAATCTGGATGAGGATGAAACTCTTTCGCTTGAGGACGCCAGATTGTTCATCTGGAAAGGTGAACTTTGGATGAATTTCGTCGTCTCGACTTGGCCTAATTTTCCATCGTCACAGGTCAAGATTTGCAAACTCTACAAACCCGACCACTGGCGGTTTTCCGACAAGGAACAGTATTGGTTGCCAGACCGTCAAACGTCCGAGAAAAATCACGTCCCGATTGTTCACGACGACGTTTTCAACATCATTTACCGGAGCAATCTTCCACAAGAAGGAAAATCTTCTGACTTGAGCCAAATCATTTACAGCCCGTTTGAAAAGCGAGAGATGAAAACTCCGGCGTTGCGATGGGCTTATGGAGAGATTCGCGGCGGGACAGTTCCATTACCTTACGATGGTAAATTGATTTCGTTCTTCCATTCGTCGCTTGATAATTTTCCGCCGCCGAATCCAAGGTGCTATTTTGTGGGCGCGGTTTTGCGAAAGGCCGAACCGCCTTTTCAAATGCTCGCAATCTCGAAACGTCCAATCTTGAAAGGCTCGGAAGTTGGCGGGGATGCGACAAGGTTTCACAATAAAAAACAGGTCGTGTTTCCGTTGGGGTGTATCGAGCGCAAGGGGGGATTTCTGCTTTCGGCTGGCATAAACGACAGCCAATGTGCGCTCATTGAAATCTCTGAAAAGGATTTGCAATTATGAGTGCTCAAGGCGCACATAAAATAACTCAAGAATTTGAAGCTGCATTGTGCGCCTACACAGGTGCGCCTTACGCGGTTGCCGTTGACAACGAAAGCAATGCTCTATTTTTGTGCCTCATGCGCGAGAACGTCAAGGGCATGGAAATTTCGATTCCAGAACGGACTTATATTTCCGTTCCATGCGAAGTGATTTACGCCGGAGCAAAAGTGAAATGGATTCCGGTTGAGGGAGAGACTTTAACCGGAGCATATCGCCTTGAGCCGACCCGCATCTGGGATTGTGCGTTGAGGTTCACGGCGGATATGTATTTGAAAGGCCAGTTGATGTGCGTCTCGTTCACTGGTGCGCTGAAACATTTGAAACTCGGAAAGGGCGGAGCGATTCTCTGCGACAACGAAGAAGATTACAAGTGGCTGAAAAAGGCGCGCAATTCAGGCCGCGATGAATGTTCGTATCATGTGGACAACTTCACCATGATTGGGCGCAACGCCTATATGATGCCCCAAGTGGCTGCACAGGGATTATTGCTAATGGGTCAATTTTATACGCTCTTGGGTGAAAAGATTCATAACAAAGACAAGACGATTCCATACCCGAAACTTTCCAATTTTCCGATTTACACACAATGAACGTATTGCTCGTGCCATCTTTGGGTCTGGACATATCGCTTATCGAAAGATTGGCGAGGTCTGTTGACTTTCCGATCAAATACAAGGTCGCTATCAACAACGGAAAAATCGGCGCATTGGATGAGTTCAGAAATCGTCACCGTGATTGGACTGTGGTTGACATCGGTAAAAATCTTGGCTGCGCCGGTTCATGGAATTTAGCTCCTGAAATCTTCCCCACCGAACCATGTTGGTTAATCTCGAATGACGACCAAGAGTTTCAGCCGGGAGTTCTCGAAAAGATTTGCAAGGCGGCTGACGAACATTGCAAAGACCATCACATCATTTACGTCAATCAGTTTGATGCTTTTGATTTATTCGTTTGGACGGCCAAAGGGGTGAAGGAGATTGGGACATTCGATGAAAATTTCTGGGGAGTTTATTGCGAAGATTGGGAGTATCGTTGCCGATTGAAGGTTGGAAATGCGATGCAATTCCGAATGAACGAAAATCTTCCGATTAAGCATGGCAAACCTGCGGCTGGAAAACATTATCACGAACTACTGGCCGGATGGAAACCATTGAATGAAGATTATCTTAAGCGTAAATGGGGAACGATTGGTGACAATCCGATATTTAATTGCCCATTTTTCAATCCTCATAATCCGATTAACGAATGGAAACTTGAGGAAGAAAACCGAAGGAAGCGCGAAGTATTTTGGAATGCTTTTTGGAATCGTCCGAACGTATCTTTATATGAATGAAATGGCTTTGATTGGCAGCGGAGGTCATGCTGGCGTCGTTATTGATGCTGTGAGAAGGCTTGGCGAGTTCGATATTTCCCATGTCATTTGCGAGGTCAACGGTGGAAGTAAAAGACACGGTTACAATGTGGAAAAATGGCTTGAAGAAATCCCCTATCCCAACCTTTTTCATTTTATCGCCATCGGGGATAACGCAATCCGCGAAAGGATTTCAAAACATGAATTTAGTTATGTTAATGTTTTCCATCCTTCTGCGGAATACTCAAAACAGATTTGCTGCGGCTCTTATTTCGGCGCAAATTCAGTTGTCGGAAACAATTCAAAGGTCGGAAATTTTTCAATCATAAATACCGGAACGATACTCGAACACGACTCGGTGGTTGGGGATTATAGCCATTTAGCTTCGGGCGTTATCACTGGCGGAAATGTTAAAATTGGTTCACGCACCATGATAGGACTTGGCTCAATCATACAAGACGGAATAACTATCGGAAATAATTGCATTATTGGAATGGGAAGCGTTGTAACAAAAGACATTCCCGACGATGAAATTTGGTGGGGAAGTCCGGCAGAATTTCAAAGAATTAAAAAATGATTATCGCAAATTACAACATTCGCAATTTTTGCGTAACTCTCCAAGAGCTACCCGAAAAATGGCAGTTCATCTCAAAACATTTCAAGGAAATGGGATTTGATTGCGAGCCTTTCAATGGAATAAGCGCAAATGAATCTGGGTTGGTCACGGAACACACTTACGACGTGGATAATCCGGGCACAAATTATCGCATCGGCAGGAAGCCGGTCGCAACTTGGTTATCGTTCTATATGCTCTGGTCGGCCATGCAATATATGAACGAACATTATTTCGGTCAGCTTGAATGGGATTGTCATCTTGTTCCAAATTGGCGTCCTCGTCTTGAGCAAGCATTGAAAGATGTCCCGCCAGACTTCGATATTCTGATGGCTGGAAATTGCTGTTGCAAAGGAAAGCCGATGAAGCACATTAAGGGCGAAGTATATGAGATGAAGGGTGCAAATTGCGGACACTTTTCTATCATCGCAAAGAAAGCGTTGCCGACTCTTTTATCAACTCAAAGAAAAGTGTATGCCCCTCTCGATTTGTCTTTGTGCTATCATTCGTTTCCGCGCTTGAAAGTTTATGTCATTCTGCCAAGAATAGCCGACCAATTTGATACGGCAATTCCAGTTTGATACAATTATTCCTATGACCTCAAAAGAACAGTTCATCCAAAATCAAAACCTCGCTTCTTGGTGGGGCGGTATCAGCCAAGACGCACGATTCGACCAAGTGTTGCTCCACGCATCCGGTGTTGCGCTCGAATCCTGTCCATCATCGGAACAGCGAGCAGGTGTTTTGGCGTTCAAGGAAATTTTATTGACCCTTTCCGACAAAGAGGCCGAGCCTGTCAAATTCGTATCACCCGGACTCGACCACAATCTTGAAGTTCAACGTCGCACCGTAGAAGCACCAAAACCAGCCGCGCCATTGCCAGCCGTTCCGCCAACTAACCCTAAAAAGAAAGGTAAATGATTATGTTACACCGCCTATTACTCGCTCCTGATGCCGTCATGGACGCACCGCCAGCCGCCGCGCCTGCCGCACCAGCTAAACCCGCTGCTGCCGCGCCTCCGGCCTCTACGCTGCCACCATCAAGTGCTCCTGCTGCTGCGCCAGAGCCGCCGCCAAGTGACGATCCGTTTGAACCGCCGAAGAAACCCGCCACCGCTGCACCGGCCAAGCCTGCTGGTGATAAACCAGCCGATGTAAAGCCAGCACCCGTAGATTTTGATACGCTTGCTCCAAAGGAGTTGAGGGCGCGCGTGAAACAGTTGAATCAGGAAAACCAGACTTTCAATGGAACTATCAAGACCCTTGAAGCCAAAATAAAGGAATTGGACGGCAAAGGCGTTGACACAACGGCTTTGACTACCCGATTGCAAGCGTTGGAAAAAGAGCGCGACGGAGCATTGGCCGAACTCCGCGCTGCCCGTCAGGAAGCCAGCCCTGAATTTAAGGAAAAATACGACAAACCGTTCAATCAAGCCGCAGACCGAGCAAAAAACCAGATAACCGAACTTTCAGTTGTCACCAATTCTGATACTGGCGAAACTCGTCCGGCGACATGGGCTGATTTTGTGGCACTTTACCAACTTCCGGTTGGTAAGGCGATAGAACAAGCCACCTCCATGTTCGGCGCATCGGCTCAATTTGTATTGGGATTACGCGAAAAGCTGCTCGACTTGGACACGGCGCGTCAAAATGCTTTGCAGGAAGAAAAGGCTCAATTCAAAGAACGCTCTGCCAAAGAGATTGCCGAACAAGCGGTCAAACGTGAAACTGTCGGAAAGCTGTGGACGGAAACCAATCAACGGCTCGCCCAATCAGACGGTTACAAGGTTGATACGACTGACGCTGAACTGGCCGAAGCCGCGAAACACGCCGAATCCGTTTTTGATGAGCCTGTCAAAATCACGGACGATGCTTCGATGCAGAAGAAAATTATCCGCGATGCTCATGTGAAGCAAAAAGTCATCCGTGATGCCGTCAGGGGAATCATCATCAATCGCCAAAAATCCGAGATTGAAGCCCTAAAAAAACAGATTGAAGAATTAAAAGGCACAGCCCCCGGCGATGTCCAGCGTGGCGGCGGTGACGCTCCTGCACCTGCTGACGAAGGGGATTGGGGTCAAGGCTTGGTCAAGCACGTCAAATCGAGCGGTGGATGATTTTTGACCAGCGAACCAGATTCACTTTTTGACTGTCGAAACATTCTTGCGTAAGACTGGAATACCCATCTCAACGTGTTCGGTTGGAGTTTTGGGATAACGCTTAATCACGTTTCCTTGCGCGTCTTTGTCAGTCCATCGCGCAGCTTCTTGAATGAGTTGAGGCACAAGCACTCCTTTGGCGTGTTCACCGATAGCCCATTCCGCATCACGCGGGTCTGCCAGTTGACTTAACAATTCAGTGGTTCTACCAACAGGAGATTCATTCACCAAATCAGCCAGTCCGACAATGGTTGCCACCGAAGCCGCTGTTGGGGGGCTACTGCCTTTTTTAACCTTCTTTGCCATGATTGCGCCCATCGTGTGACCAAGTTGACCAACGGCAAGGACTGGATTATGCAGAAGCACTCCGGCGATTTTTTGTTCACCGATTTTTAACCCACCGACTCCGGCCTGCGTGTCTTTTCGTTTCTCTCCGGGCTGATAATATCCACCAAATGTTCCATCGTCGCCATTGTTGTAACCGTCGTAAAATCCGTAGAGCAACATCGTCCCACCGATTGTCCCATATTTCAGGTGACGCATGATAGCATCGGCTTCTTCGGGTTTAAGGGTGTCAATCCCTCGGCGGAAAGCAGAAGCCGCCTTTGCCGATCCGCTGACCAATCCAAAAGCTGCCATCAAAGTTTGCTTGGCATAATTCAAAGGCACGTTAAGAATCGGAAGCTCGACTCGACCGACCGTAGCTCCAATCTTTCCGTAAAGGGGGACTTGGCCTGTCTTTTTATTTTTCTGCTCAAGCTGTTTGAACAAACTCCGTATTCCACCGGCAAGACGATTGTTCTCCAAAAGCAAAGCCTTATCCGAATCAAGGTAGGCGTCCTTTGCCAATGAGAGTTGCGTCATTGGGTCTGTGACATCAATTCCATTTTTGGCCGCGTGTTCCATGCGTTTAGCCAGCGACAATTCAAAGGCTGTCCGGCGCAACGGAGATTTTATCACTTCATGGACAGTCTGGAAAAAATTATACCATTCACGACCCGATTCAGGCCGTGTGCTGAAAGCTGCTTTCAGGTCTGATTCACCTGTTCGAGCCGTTTTGATTGCGTCCATGATTCCCTGCGTCAATCCTTTGGCAACCGAAGTCACCAGAGCCTTTGCGTTCAACGCGCCTTCGCTTGGTGCTTTAGTGGCGATTTGTTTCAGGTAAGGCAATTTACTGAACCCGCTCCCAATAACGTCCGTAACAGCCATTGTGGGTATTTTTGTGGCTGAATAAGCCGCCAGTTTGAGCAAGACGTTCATACCTGAAAGAACGGAGAAACGACGGGCATTGCTGATGAAGTCAAAAACCTTTTCGGTTTTGGTTCGATTCGCCAATTCGTATTTCCTTTGCTCGGTCTTGAACTTTTTGGCGATGCGCTCTTTGGTCGCCTGTAATTCTTGGGCTTTCCTGTCCAAAACCAATTCCCGACGCGGAGCTTTCGAGAAATTTTTGCTCGCCAACTTCTCCTGCATATCTTTGATTTGATTTTCAAGCTGGATTTTGCGGGTGTCCAAAGCAGATTTTAACTGCGTCAACGGGTCGGTGATTGGCACTTGAAATTTAACTTTAGCCTCATTCACGGCCTTGATTAGTTTTCGCTCCTCATCGGTAGGTGTCCGGCGTTCCATTCCTGTTTTACGAGGAGGAACACCAGCGGCCATATCTTCGAGCTTCGAGATTTGCTGCATCTCACCCTTCATCCCGCGTAATCGGACTGAAATTTCATCTCTGGAAAGTGGCTTAAAATCTCCATAACCCGAAATGGCATCCATCGCATCGCGACGGGTAATTTCAGGGTCAATCTCTTTCAAAACCCCATGAACGGCGTCAATCAATGCTTCACGGTCTTTGATTCCCTTTTCGACAAACAAGCGGGCGATGCGTTGAACCTGATTCGAGATTTCCCTCTTTTCACCATCACCAATCTTTTTCTTGATGACCTCTCCAAGATGGGAAATTTGAGAATCAACCGTTTCCTTTTTGACCACTCGTTTGACCTGTGGAGCGGCTTTCAAATCATCAATCAACTTTTGGCTGGCAGAAAATAATCCTTCAAGGTGGGGTTTAACACCTTCACCAAAATCAGAAATCATCTTGGCCGACCACTTGGCAAAATCCAGTCCGATGTGCGCGATGTGCGATGCTCCGATTTCAGCGACATCAGCGAGAACGGTAGGGTCAATTCCGGTGTTAAATCTGAATCCCCGTTCTTTGATTCGCTTGCGAGCCAAATCAGCGCGGCGATCTAAACCTGCGACAATCTTTTCGGCCACTTGAAAAATGTAGGGGCTGATATTGGCACTTTGTTTCGCTTCCAAAGCAATCTTGTCCAAAGCGGCCTTGACTTCCATTTCAGCAATGCGTTGGTCGCGTTGGTTCAAATGATTCTGCAATTCGTCGTTGGCCTTTTTGTAATCGTTGGCAGTTTTGACCAATTCGGCGCGTTCAGCGTCAGTCAGTGGAGCACCACCTTTAGCAGCACGTCTTTGGGTTTCGAGCGAGGCGAGAGAATAATCTTCATTCGCCATGATTTGTAGTGAACGTAACGCACGGCCTCTGGCAGAACCGCTCACACGCGAAGCCTTTTCCAATTCGGTAAGTTGGTCGCTCAATTCAGCCGTTCGGATATTGGCCGCAATCATGTCCGCGCGACGGTCTGGATATTCCTGCGAATCTTCATATGCTTGTGCGGCCTCACGAGCAGACTTTTCGTATTGGTCGCGCAAATCAATCTTCCGAAGCAAAAGGACATGATTTTCCCAATCCTCAATCGTGCGCGGTTTGGTGTTCAATTCTTTTACCAGCTTGTAGCCAATTTCAGGGTCTTTATCAATTTCGGCCATCGCCCTGTCCATCACGGCTTGGTCGGAAATTGAATCGGATTTTGTCAAAGGCTCTAATCCGCGTTGCTGACGTTCTTGGTCAATCAAGCGATACTTCATGGCCGTTGGATTACCACCACCACGCGCAAATTCAGCGCGGTTATGCAGGGCAGCACCCAAACTGGCAGATTCCGGTAAAGGCTCACCCTCCTTTGGGGTGGATTCGGGAACGGTTTGCTTGTTGGCAGCTATCCATTCCCTGTCCTCTTTTGAGATTCCAGTTTTACGGACGGCAACTGGTTCGATTGAAGTGGTTGAAAGTCTTTTGGCGCGAGTCAGGATTTCTCCCAATCCTTCTTTCGTGTTTGGAATTGTAAATGTTCCATCTTGAGGAATCTCAATCGTGATTTTGTTCTTTTTGACTCTGTTTTCAAGAATCGAAGCCATTGAATCACTAGCCCAAAATGCCGTTTTCTTTTCGGAAACTCCTTCGGGGTAAAACGGCTTAACCAGTTCGTGAATCTGGTCTGAAATTGTGTCAGCCTTATTTCCGGCTGGAACAGACATGAATTGTTTTTTCAATTCATTGTATTTATCCAATAATTGTTGCTCTGGAACATCGGCAGCATTGGGCGCATCCTCAATCGCCTTTTCTAATCGCTGAACCAATTCGCTTTTGATTTCCTTTGCTGGACGCATCCCTTCATCGGATTTCACTTGTGCGATTTTATCAGCCACTTTCGCCGTAGCTTGGACTGGTGTTTCGATGGGCTTGGAAATGGATGATTTCAAATCTGGATAGTCAGCCAGAACTTCGGGCGGGACTGGTTTTCCTGATTCAACGGCCTTTTTAACGGCATATTCATGGTTGGCTTTGGCGGCGGTTCTAGCTGCTCGAATGTCGGATTTTTGCGACCCATAAGCCCATCTATTTTTGTCAAAATAAGCCTTCGTAATCTTTTTATCTTTTAGTAGTTGCTCGAGGGTAGTTTCGACATGGGACTCCTTACTTCCATAAAGGGTGTTTCTAGGGGCAACCGCGTTTCGCTCTGCCACGTCTTGATACTCCGCACTCGTCATCTGCCACGGCTCTTTGTTCCCCTTCTCAACTGGCGCGGTGGGGGTGGGTTGCCTTCCAAATCCTTTATTCAAAACAGCGTGTTCGTTTGGTGCGATTTCCGAAACTGGTTGACGTTTGGTGATTATTTTATCATTAAAAATAACCCATCCCGTATCTGGGTCTGTTCCGCGTATTCCATCAATGCCTCTAGCTAAAGCGATTTCTCGAATTTTTTGCGGGTCGTTTCCGGCAGCTTTCAAAAGAGATTCATGCGCTCCACTGTTTTCTTTGATTATTTTTGAGCCTTTGGCGATTTCAATACGCTCAACATCTTGGCCGAATTGATATGCAAAAACTGGCTTATCGGTTGCGTAAATTCCATTACCAAGCTCTGCGTAATCTGTGGCCGAATCTTTGGCTCGATACAATCCCCCCATTTTCCTTAAATTGGATTCCGACTCTTTTATTGTAGGCTGAACCTCACTCGGAATAGCCGTTTCTTGGGGCAAGGTTGGCGTAGAAGCGGCCTTTAATCCTCTTTTGGCCGCAAGTCTTTGTCTTGCTTCGGACGCTAATTGACCATAGCTAGGAAGCTGCAATTTTAATTCGTGAAGTTTTCCCATTTCTTCTGATGTGAGCCAATCCGTTGCAGTTGGAAGAAGCCCCTGCATTTCAGGTGTTGCTTGATTTTTTCTTTCTTCTCCCATTTTTACTATTTTATCAATTCCAGAATTTATTTCATCAACGCTTAATTTTGGAGCAACCTTGTTTGCTTCGGCTTGCGCTTTCACCTTCGCCACTTCTCCGGCCATTGTTTGCCTAACCGAATCGCTCTTGGCCTGTAAATCATCGCGCTCCTGTTTCAATTCAGGCGTCAATTGTTCTTCGGGAATGTTTTTTAATTGTTCAAGACGGGCAGGAGCACCGCCAGTAGGCATTACTTGCTCTGGCGGCTGTCGTGATGGTTCTTGATATGGCTCAACAGGGATTTGTGTTCCTTGTCCGGCAGGTTTTTCGGGCTGTTGTCGAAGTGGTGGGCTTTCACCCACTGGTGGCCGAATTTCTGGTTGAGGTATCGGGATTGTGCTTTGGATTTTGCTGGCATTTGATGTCTCGCTTTCTGTTGGTGGTTTTGCGCCCTCTGGCGTTTTGAGCATTGAACCGATAGCGGGTGCGCCTTGAATTTGGGGCGGAGAAATTCTGTTTTTGATAAGTTCGCCAACTGGCTTCAACGCTTTTGTTCCTAAAAATAATCCCAAAGGAGATTGCGCGATGGACGAGTAAGCCGAAGTCAGGGCATCCATGTTCCTGTCCTCTGGATTTTTACCCATTTCAGTCCCGATAACTTTAATCGCATCATTAGCACTCGAAAGTATCTGTGCGCTGAATCCGGCCTTCACCAAATTTCCCATAACACCTTCCGGCATACCCGCCGCTAACATTGGTGCAGATTCAACTAGAGAATCAGATGTCTTTGCCGCCGCCGCAAGATATGGGTTGGTTTTTGAAACTTCGGCAACGGTAGATTGAAATGGATTTTTACTTTCATCATAAACTGGCTTTTTCAATGCCTTCAAATTTCCAAATCCTTCGGGATTTCCACCGATGACCGCACCGACATCTTCTGCTGCTGCGGCCAATGGTTTTCCAATAGCCGTGAGCGGCAATGTAGCCATACCCAAAGCCAACGCTGGTAATTGTTTTCCTTTATCCTCTGCAATCGCTTTCGTAAAAGCATAATCAGGATTTTCAGGATTAACCAACTGACTTCCCAAAGGTTCTCCACTTGAAAATTGAGATGGTTGATTTACACCATAGCCAATATCAATCTTGTCCGGCGATTTTAACGAAGATGCGGCGGGAGTTTCTTCGATTGAATCCAAAGACGGCGGCTTGAAGGATGATTTCTCATCTTTAATCGTGTCTAAACTTGGAGGCGTGAAAGCCATTTTTATTGCCAGTTGTTTTCATCATTAGGGTCGCCGCCTAGATAAGTCAATCCGGCATATTTTGAACCAATCTTATATCCGCCTTGCGCTTCCTTCGATGGTGAACTTGTTCCAGTTGAAGTGGTCAAGGCCGCAGCAGCCGGAACTGAATTGGTCAACTTGGCGTCTATCGCGCTTGTCATGGCATCACGAACGCCAGAGACATCACCAAGATTATCAAGTCCGGCCAATCGGTTTCTTTCAACCAAAAGTCGTTCGGGAGAGTTTTTCAACGCTTCCGCAGCAGACAATTTTTCATCTGCGATGCGTTGCTTCTCGTCTGCTGCATATTTTCCGACACCCCAATAATCATTAGCCGTCCGTTCCTTGAAAAGATTTTGGAAATTCCTGTTAAGGTTTCGATTGTCGGCCACTCCTTGTCTGTATCTCAAAGCATCAGCTGCATTATTGGATTTTATGTCAGCAATATCCCTGTCAGCCTTAATTCTTTCACCGCCAAGTAATCCCGCCTGCTGTAATGCAGATTGTTTCAACGCCATCGCCGCATCATTTTCTTTTCCGGCTTGTTCGCGTTCTGCCGCAGCACGGCTCATGCTGGCCGACAGTTCATCACGTTTCAAAGCTAATTCCGCCGCGTGTTCCGCCGCCCGTTGGTGCATCTCTGCCTGAGACAGGCCGATAGAAGCTCCGGCTCTTGCCGCTCCTATAAAATCTGGTGGCCTTAACCAGTCAGCAATAATCGCCATAGATTTTTATGCAAATGCCGAAGCATACGGCATCGGGGTTGATGAACCTGCCGGAGTGAAATAATTCCCGCCATTCGGCTGTGCCGCAGGTTTTGGATTCATTTGGTTCATGTATTTGTCGAACAATTGTTGCGCGTAACTTTGCGCCGCAGCCGGATTGGGGGCAGAGGCGTCAATCGCATTTTGTGTCGCAATATCCGCCGCGATAGCAGGATTTAATTGGGTCTGACCAAGTGTGCCTGTCAGATTGTTGTAATCCAATAATCCTTGATGAATTTGACCTTCCGAAGTCAGACCAAGACTTTCGAGATAGGCATTGTTTGAAAATCCACTTCCGGGCACTCCGTTAGCCACGCCCATTGAGGCCGCTTTGTTTTGCAACAGATTAATCGTTTCGGGAGACAATCTTCCAGCAAGCTCGTTTCCAACATCGCCGCTGGCGGTTGAGGTCAACGTGCTATAATTCGGCACGTTATCTTTGAGTTGGTCGTAGATGCTTGGCGGCAATTGGATAGCCCCCGGCACGCTTCCAAATGCGCCTGAACCGGATTGGGGAGTTGGTGAAATTTGATACATGGTTTTTATATTTGTGGTATCGGCAGCGATATTGTAAATTTATGGGATGCAAAAGCTTTATCTAAAAGGAAAGTCGTTAAAATATCGTTTAATTGCTCAATGTAAAATAATAGGTGATTGCTGGATTTGGCAAGCATCAAAAGACCGCGATGGATATGGAAAGTTGAGATTTGAAGGAAAAAGGATTCGCGCTCACCGTGCTTCTTTTTTGGTTCATAATGGGGAAATTCCCGACAATCTTTGTGTCTTGCACAAATGCGACGTTCCTGCGTGTATAAATCCAGACCACCTTTGGCTTGGAACTCATGCAGACAATTCAAAAGACCGACACAAAAAAGGAAGAACCGTAAAAGGAAATGCAAAAATAACCCAAGCCATTGCGGACGAGATAAGGTTAATTCGCAATCGAGATAAAATTTCCCAATGGGATATTGCAAATAAATTTGGGGTGACTCAAGCTTGTGTTTGGAATGTTTTGCAAAATAAAAATTGGAAAACGGAAGGATTTCATCCGACTCCAATCCTTTGCAAAAACAATGCCAAGCTGACAAAATCTCAAGTTTTAGAAATGAGAAAACTTTCAAAAAATGGAACAAAGCTAAAGGCTTTGAGTCAGCTATTTCCTCAAGTGAAATATCTGACAATTTCTGATATTGTCCATCGCAGAAGGTGGAAGCATATTTAGCCATAAATTCAATAAATTCGACGACTGCCGATACAAGTATCACCAAACGTCTGGTTTTCAAAGACAATCTGGTTTTCAGGCATTTTTGTTTCCGATTGACGATTCATTTCTCGTATCGCGCTCAATTCCATCGCCTGCGAATCGCCGATGTTCCCCTGCTCCTTCTTTTCGAGGGAAATTATCATGTCCCGTATCGCATCTTCGTTATCAATTTGAACCACGTCGTTATCAAATACGAATGGGACGAAATTCAATTTCACCAATGCGGTCACACGCGCGTTTCCGGTGTTGTTCAAAAGCACACCCACATTTCCCCTACGATGTCCGGTGATTTTGGTGACGATATATTCCGGCGTCGTCTCGCTCGGTTGATAATGCGCCAAGTCCAAAAGGAATCCTTGAGCCACGTTGAATTGATAACAGTCCAGAACATCATTGGTCGGGTCTTTTATTACTCTGGTCACTCTTTGAAATTCCATCGGAGTATCCACCGAAGGATTAGCCAATGTGACCTCAACTCCGTCCTGCCACGTTCCGTCTGAACGTTGTGTTCTGACAACTTGGCCGTTTCCATCAATTCCGAACCAAGTGATTTTTTTACCAACATCCGAGGGTTGACGGATGAAAGTTCTTATTTTGAATCCCGTGGTCAAAATTTGATTGAACACCGGAGATGTCCCTAAAGTTGAAGTGACTATCTCGCCGCAATAACCGTAACGCTGATGATCCAATCCCCATTGATAATACTCCCTATCCATTGGTCTGAAATTATACCAACGATTCTGCATCACTGTGGGATTTCCGCAGACATTCAGGGCAAGGATTGTGCTGACACCGCGAGGCCAAACCAAAAGTCCATTCGCGCACACACAGCAATCAACGACAGCCACGTTGCTCCACCAATCGCCGCGATTCATCAACTGTCGAACGGCTGCATTCGCTTTCAAAGCGAACTCTGTGCTATCGGGACAGGCATTGGCGATACGACCGCATACGCCCGCCTTCAATTGGGAGAAAACAATCATCTGATGTCCTTATCGCTCATTTAATTTGTATTTTCAATCAAAATCAGCATTTGGTTTTTCTATCGTTCGGTTTGTGGTTTTTGACAATAAAATTATGTTACAGGCGTAATGACCACGGAAATTTCGGCATGGGTGGCCCCATGACAAACCGATACCGCAACATAAATAAAATCTGGACTAAAACTGGTTGAGAAATCTCCTTCATAAAAGACACTTCCCACAGAAGGCGCGCTGTCGTAAATCACACTCAAATTTGTCGAGACCCGTATTTTCGCAAAGCTACCCAATGGGCTTGGATTTACCCCGTAGGCAGAAACATTGCCGTTAATTACAATGTGATAACTTCGCGGGGGATTGTCGTTGCAAACCTGTGTCGTAAGAACGGCAATTGTATATCCATTGTCCGATACGTCTGGACTCGTGTAATCAGCGGAAATCGAAGCGTTTCCACCGGCGGCACTTGACGTGATGGTTGATTTATCCAAAAAGTCACCAGAAACCGGAAACCAAACAAAACTGCTTGGTGGTAATTGGGGGCAATTGGCGTGAAAAGCGGCGATAGCTGCGGAAGCCGGCGCATCAGCATCCTCTTGAGAAATAATGCTGTGATAAGTGTGCGCGGGGACGGTCAGGTTAGAGCCATCGCAACAAGTGTAGGATTGTTCATTGTTCCAATAAACCGTTGGACAAGCTGCGGTCGCGGCGTCTATTGCTTGCTGGTTTGCGTCAGCTTGAGAAACAGCAGAGAAGTATGTTCTGGCCGCTATGGTTGAATCAGGCGCGAATTCACACGGAACAGTTTGCTGTTCGTTCACCCATCCGCATTGAAGATTTCCATTAGCGACATTGACGGCAATCAGTTGCCGTAAAAAATTCAGAGCATTATTGTTGGCATCCAGTTGTGAAATGGTGGACGAAAAAATGCCTTCGGTGACAGTGAATTGAAAATTTTCAAACACAATTCCAAACGGGATATTAGGGCTTCCAATAATGTTGACTGCCGGAAAATTAAGACAGGCCGCAGTAACGGATTGATTTAAAAAAATCGGTTGAGGCAGCGGATTTATCGGACTGCCGCTGGCGGCATCGCATTGGGCTTGTTGTGCGGCTGCCTGTTGCAACATTCCCTGAACCAACGCTTGAATCTGTTCAAAAGTTGAACCCACAGGAATTGGAACGGTTATCATGCTCTGACAACCTTGAAATGAGAGCGGTGATTGCGGTGGCGAATTAGGAGATAATGGATATGAAAAAGTATCAGCCGGAACGGTATAGGGAATCCCATTGATTATGGTCGTATATTCCACGCTCCTTACAACTACGCGATTCAGGCTGTATGCCAAAAGATAATCTTGAACGGCGTTATTCGGAACGTCGCAACTCATGTTGTCACAATTCTCGCTCATTGTATTTGGCAAAGTGGGGTTGTGAAATCCGGCCTCGATTGCAAACTCGCCATCAGTTCAATTTTTGTGACGACACAATGACCTTCGACAAAAACTCTGACTTGAGCAAAGTCACCCAGATTTGGCGGCATATCAGTATTCACATTACATCCGGCCATGCTCGGATTTCCAAAGCTCATCGGCTTTCGATATTGAGGATTAGTCACATTCGGATCGGTAGATTGTTTCGCGCAAATAGGCCACTTATGCCAATCATGCCAGCATGAATCATTGTCCATTCGGTATTGAATCTTGAAATTGACCCGTCCAATTATATCCCGGACAGAAATCGCGCCGTTATCCAATCTCAAAATTGTTCCGCGATATTTTGTCGTCGCCCCCAAGAAAAACGCAGGGGTTTCAAACGACCACGGGATAGGAATTTTACCGTCGTCAAAATGTTCACTTCCAGTCTGTAAAAATTCCCATATCTCCAATTTATTTTCAACCGTGTTGACGCAGAAAGCGAATGCGCGTTCAACGCTCTTGAACCGGACTAATTGTAATACATTTAATCCCGTCCAAAGCCCGTCAAAGATTGAGGCTGACTTTCCTTGCAAAGATGAAATGGTATCAAAATTCATCGCCATCAATCCCTGCCAATAAATTCCATTGGGAGATTGAACCGGATTGCTTGCTACCAGCCAGCGATTATCAAATTCAATGGCTGAATCAAAATTAAGAAAGCTCCTGTTTTCCGAAACTATCACTCTTTGCATTTCACGACTGATAGGAGTGTTCCCCCATTTGTTGAAATTGAGTTGCGCGAGAAGCATGGAGCGAAGTTCGCCGGTCGGACAACGGAATAGAATATCAGAATTTTCATTCGTGACCGCCCATTGACTTGAAGCTCCCGCGCCTTTCAAGGATTGTGTCTCAATCGGAGTGGTAAGATTCTGCCAAGTCGTCCTATCTGCCGGAGCGTTACAGGAGAAAACATTTTTATTTGTGAAAATCTGTAATGCCCCCTGACCCAAAGCCTTGTCCATCGTGGCCGTGTATAGCAATGCGGTTATCGTATCGCCCGAACTTGGGATATTAAATTCACCGCCATTGGCTAACTTCAGATTTTCAGTCACTTTCAAAACTGCGTCTCTCTCATCATAAGCTGGTGAACCGCTTGAGCCGCCAACGATGTCACCCATGAGGAAAGAAATACCGGATTGACCGGATTGTGCGACTCGACCCATCCCGTAAGTCCCCATTCGACCAATCGGAAGTTCGGGAAGATTGTAAAACTTTGAACCCGACTTAACCGAGGTAGAAATATCATCATTCAAATTCTGGACGGTGACTGAATTACTGGCTACCGGAGGACTGGTCGCATGGGAAATGACCTGATATTGGCCGCTGTTCAAAAATAAAATCTGTCCATCAAGATTCGTATATTCAGAAACAAGGCTGGCCGTAGCATTACTTCCAATCGGAGGAACGGTAAAATCAGCCCCTAAAACGCCAGCAACCGCATCAGGCAATGTGCTTCCCAAAAGAATGACGTTTTTTGGAGATGCGCCTGAAAAATTTGTTCCATCCTGTTTTAGACCTAAAGTTTTTCTGTCCGCAGATATTGTCTGGATTGTCCAAATACCATCTCCGCCAATCTGAACTTTATTTCCAATCGCCACATAAGATGGAACTGGCGCGGTAAGAGTAGCCGATTCAGTTGACCAATCAAAAAATGATGGATGCGAAAAAGTTGAGACATAACCCAGATTTTGAGGGCGGATGACTAATTGAGTTGAAATCGGCTCTGTCGCTTCTGTGTCACTCAAGTTTTTTAATACAACCGTGTAGGCGGTAGAGTTTCCATTCACCTTTGTCACCATGAAATGCGCTGTCCGAATCACGTTTCCCGTGGTGTCAACTTCATCAAGATTCAGGACTGAATTGAGAAGTCCGGTATAAGGTGCGGCCAAAGTTATATCAACCGTCCCGCCAATCGGAGGGGTTACAAAATCAGCAGAAGTTGTTCCCTGTAAAACAACATCCACTTCCGAACGCCTTGAACTCGTTCCATCATAAAAAATGGGAACACTTGAACCGTCATTGATGATTAGCCATCTTTCAGCCTGATCCATCCAGACGGGAGAAAGGTTCGCAGAATTAAGGTCGCCAGCTATCGTGATTTCTTTTCCAGTAGCCCCATCCGTAGAATTGGGTTCGATAACAAATAATCTTCCCGCGATTGAACAGGCAAGTTGTTCAAATCCACCATCTGGCTTGTAATTTGAAGCTCCCTGAAAAAGTCCCTGCTTAAATGCGTCCTGTAAAAGAGAATCAATATCTGCCGAAACTTTTATTTTACGAACGGGAGGTCTGTCGGTTGCAAAATCTCCACGAAAGGTTGCGTTGTTGGCGAACGCGCATTGTGATTTTGGAAGTTCTTCTACGGCAACACCGCTATTGCACCCCATCTTGAAAGCGGTGCAAACATCGTAAATAATTTTGGGTTGTTCGGCCACATTTATTGAAGGGCTAAAATTAAATCGTTGGTATGGTCTGCCAATGAAGCAATAGCGTCAGCCAAATCCATGTTCTGCACAGAAATTATTAGCTCAAATTGACCTTCAACAAATGCGGTGGTAGCAGAGGCTTCGATTGAGATTGAATCGGTTGCGCTTCCGGTATTATTTCCAGTAACAGCCGAACCAGCCTGTGCCGCGCCCAAAGCGTAAGTTCCGGCCAATAAAACAACTCCACCAGTTAAATTCGTAGTGTTGATTTCAAGGTTTAACGTGGATGCCTTTGCGCCAGTAGTAACAGCTTTTAGACAGCGAACATCAAATTTAAGGATTTTGAATTTGTAACCCAATACATAATTCGTAACCAAATCTCCATCAGCGATAACCGCCGCGTCAATATGGAAAGTCAACGTCGAAACCCCAACCCCTGCCGCAATCGTATCGCTCGCCGTGCCGGTTGAATTGTCGGTCAAAGAATTTGGAAGTGCAGCCGATAATGAAACCGGAGAACCGCTCGGAGAAATAGTTGCGCCAGCCGAGATTGTGTTTCCCGTCGCCGTATCGCCAGCATAATCCTGAAATTCCAAAACAACCGCCGAAGATGATGGAAAAGAAATGACTTTGAAATGTCCAAAATTAGAACCATCGCTGGCTATGACAATCTGATTGACGGCCATCCAGCTTGAGTTAGCAACCAGAGCGGTAACATTCGCGCTTGCTGCGGGGATTACAAAATCGGCTGTCGTTAATGTGAACGCGTTAATTCCATTCGCCCCTGCTGCTCCGTCCGCGCCATCAGCCCCGGCAACTCCGGGAATATCTACCACAATCGTTTGACCGCAATTAGGGCAGCAACTCATTTGAGGCTACATTAGAATATGATTTATTGTTTGCAACTTAAAAATTAAGGTTAACCGGACTGTCTAATTGTGTTGATTTATTTTCCAATCACACTTAATATTTCGCAATGAAGATTTGCGCATCTTGTAAAACTCCGATGCCAAAGTGTCACCCGAATCGTAAGTTTTGTTCCCAAAAATGCAAATTGAAACAATACGACAAGTCATGCAAGGAGTGTCATAACACATTTACCCCAAAAGATAGTCGTGGAATTTTTTGCGGAAAATCATGTGCCGCAAAGTGGAAAATGAAACAGCCAGAAATTGTCAGAAAAATGATTTCAAATAAAGATTTGAAGGCTGTCGGGTTGTCCATAAGCAGGGCAATAATGAAAAATCCCCAAGAAAGGTTGAGAAGGAAAAGGCAGTCTAAAATTAATTTTATTCCGGGATGGAAGAAGTTTAATACCAAAATACCGACCCCTTCTGAAAGTGTTCTTTTGGCAATTTTCCCAGAATCAATTCACAATTTCAGGATTAATACAGGAAGAAGTTCAAAATTTGAAAAAGTAGCTCATCAATATGTTATTGACGCTGCGTGGCCGAACTTAAAGTTGGCTGTCGAGGTGGACGGGTCTTACCATGATTGGAAATCACAAAAGAAAAAAGATTTAGAAAAAGACAATTTTTTGATTTCTAATGGCTGGACTGTTTTAAGATTTTCAGCAAGCTCTGTCTTGAATGACGTATTAAAAGTAAAAAAAGAAATAGTTTCTACAATTTTGAAATTAAAAAATGGCTAAATTTGTAAAATACGGACTGATATGGAATAACTCTGAACCCATTCAAATCGAATTTTGGATGATGCGACAGTCGGATGAATTTTTAAGGAAAAAAAACATCTCAAGAAGTGAAATCTTCAAAAACGCTGCTCAAATAGTTTGGCCTCACTTGGACTGGCATCGCTGGATGGAATTATGCAACAAAGAAATCCGCCGAGAAGGAGCTAAAGTCACAGTCATTGCCGGGGCAGGCTCAACCGGAAAAACGGCTGTCGCAGGATGGGAATATCTTTTGGAATACTACGCTTCTCCTGATGATACTCTGGTTCTTATTTCTTCCACCGATTTAAGCTCTCTTGAAGGCCGCGTCTGGGGTGAGATTAAAATGCTCCACGAAAAGGCGCGAGAACGATTCGATTGGTTGCCGGGATATGTTTTGGATTCCAAGCATTGTATCACTACCGATAAACTTGAAAAAGATGAATACGATGATGAAGTGAAAGCTCGCGACTTACGAAAAGGCGTGATGTGCGTTCCAACAATTCAAGGAAATAAAAATGTCGGTCTTGGTAAATGGATCGGAAGAAAGCAGAAACACATGAGATTGATTGCCGACGATTGCACGGCCATGTCCCCCAATTTTCTTTCAGCATTCGCAAACTTGAACAACAATATTGATTTCCAAGCAATCATTCTTGGCAATCCAAACGACATCCTTGACCCGCTCGGAATTGCTGCTGAACCAAAAGACGGATGGACAGCCCATCTTGAACCTAAAAAAACGGTTGTATGGGATACAAAATTTTACAATGGTCGCTGCGTCAATCTTGTGGGGACTGATTCTCCTAATTTTGATTATCCCAAAAATCTACCCGCAAAATATCCCTATTTGGTAAGTCCTAAAAAAATTGATGAAACAGTCAGTGGATTCGGAAAAGACAGTTATGAGTATTTCAGCCAGTGTGTAGGAATCTTCAAGATTTCACAGTTAAGCCGAAAGATTATCACCCGCGATTTGTGCAATCAATTTCACGCTTCGGACAATGCGATTTGGAAAGGGACTCCACGAACAAATATCGCTGCTCTGGATAGCGCATACGGTGGGGATAGGTGTGTGGGTGGTCACGCTGAATTTGGTGAATGTGCTGATGGTAAAGTCAGGATTCAATTTCATTTTCCCCATATCGTTCCAGTGGTAATCAATTCAATCAGGCCGATGGCCGAAGAAGATTCAATCTCTCAATACGAGAAAGATTATTGTGTCTCAAACAATATACCTGCCGCCAATTTCTTTCACGACTCTACCGGAAAGGGTTCTCTGGGAACGTCTTTATCAAGAATTTGGTCGCACGACTGTAATCCTGTGGAGTTTGGCGGAACTCCATCATTGCGTCCTGTTTCAATGGACACTTTTATTGTTGATAAACAAACAGGTGTAAAAAGATTGAAACGATGCGATGAACACTATTCAAAACGAGTAAGCGAGTTGTGGTATTCATTGAGACTGGCGATTGAGGCCGACCAAGTTAGGGGGCTTCCCCAAGAAGTCATTGACGAGCTTTGCACCCGCGAATGGGACAGGGTTCAGAATGACAAGATTGAAGTTGAATCAAAGCTGGAATTAAAAAAAAGAATCCGAAAAAGTTGTGACTTGGGAGATTGGGCTTCATTAATTTTGGAAGGAGCGAGGCAAAGAGGATTTGAAATATCAAAACTGTCTCCACAAAACCATAATCCCAAAGATGAAGAATACTTTCAGAAAGAGGAGGACGATTGGAACGGCGCAATAAAGGCTGGTCTTTTAAGTCATTGACAAACAAGACTAACAGGATAAAGATTCATCTAAAATCGGATTCGCTGAAAAATTGACATGAAATGGATATTGAAAAGTTTTAATCAGCCGATTCCGGGCAATTATTTCTATGTCCAGAGGCACGGTATCTATCATACGTTCCCCGCTGTCCCGTTCATCGAGGAGGTGGCGAAAAGTGTTTCCAGTTTTCGCATCGCCAACAAATTACCGCGTGCCAATCTCGCAGAGTGCCTCGAAGATGTTGACCAGTTCAATTGTGAAGTCAGGAACAATGACCCGAAGTATTGCCGTCAATGCGCCGAAGAACAAACTTTTGAATCCATCCACGCCAATCATCCGTTCGTCAAAAAATCGTGCGCCAGTTGCGGCACTCCCACAAAGGTAACTTGATTTATGAAATTCAGAAAAAAACCAGTAATAATCGAAGCCATCACGTTCGACGAACTTGTGGAGCATGGCCGGAACAACGGCGCTAACATTGTCAACGGAATGCCGTGGTCGTTCGACTACGCAGGACATCCAATCACACATGAGAACGACGACTGCTACCTGATTCCAACGTTAGAAGGAACGATGAAAATGAATCGCGGCGATATGCTAATCACTGGCGTAAAAGGAGAAATCTATCCGTGCAAAAAAGACATTTTTGACATAACTTACGAAGCCTCTTAATTTATGCCCAATTGGTCTACATCAGAGCTTGTTTCACAGACTATACGCGCTGGCGATCAAGTCGAATTTGCTCGTGGCCGTAATCGCACTCTCATCAACAAGGCGGCGAATAATGACCCGCTGATGGACGAGGAAGAAGCTAAGCGGGTGGGGATGAAGATTTACAATCGGTGGGGTGAGTTTATGATAACCCTCGCCAACGCCTCGCGTCAGGGTTTAACCAATTTCACTTCGCAAGATACTTATTTCACCGTTTCAGTCCCGAAAGCACCGGAAGAAATCCGCGCTGATATGTCCGGTTTCATCACCGAGACAATCAATGAACTGATGAAGGACGGTTCACGCCAGATGGAATACTTCATGGTTCATTTCTCAAAATGGAAAGCATGGGCTTCACATGGTATCGCTCCGATGATGTGGGAAGATAAATACAACTGGATTCCCCGCACGGTAGCAATTGAAGATTTAAGGATTCCCACCGATACCGAAGTCAGTTTCAGAAATCTTGTCTGGTTCGGTGTGCGAATCTCCTATACTCCCGGCGAACTTTCGCGCAAGGCATTCTCAAAAGTTAAGAGTAAGTGGAAGTGGAACAAAAAGTCTGTCGCTTCAATCCTGAAAAATATCGAGGAATGTAATACCACGATGGCGGAAAATAATTATTCTTGGGACACACAGCCTGAAAAATTTGAGGAGCTTCGGAAGCAGAACGCCGGATATTGGTCTGGGGATGCGATGCCAACGATTTCACTCTGGCACTTCTACCATCAGGACGATGATAAAAAATGGAGATTAAAAATTGTTCCTGATACCAACGCTTCTGGAAATATCGTTGAAGATGGGGATGATTTTATCTGTCAAAGTCAGGGAGCTATTGCTGATAGCTGGCGTCAAATCCTTCACGTTCAATTTGGAGATTTGAACAACAAAACTCCGCTCCTTTATCATTCAGTCCGGTCTTTGGGATTTTCTTTGTTTGAACCTTGTTATTGGACGGATTTCACCCGTTGCCGACTTTTGCAACATACCCTCGACCAGTTCAATATTTTACTTCGTGTGACCGATCCGATTGACAAGGCTCGCGCGCAGATTCAGGTTTTTCAAAATTTGGGAGTGGTAAAGCCCGGAGTCAGCTTCATTCCCGCCGCCGAACGATGGGAAGTTGATGCCGCGCTTCCTGAAAGCACTTTATCACAATTGAAACAATTACAGGCTGAAGCCTCGACCTCCTACACGAGCAACATTGATAACGGAACGGCGAGAGAACAAACCGCCTTCGAGGTCGGGGTAAAAGTTCAACAGAATAATTCCATGCTTTCAGGCATGATGTTATTGGCAAAAGCGTTTGAAAAAACCGCTTCCCAAGAGATTTGTCGCCGTTTCTGCCTCAAAGGAACGGATGATGAAGATGCGATTGCTTTCCAAAAAATGTTCAAGGATGCCGGTTATCCTATCGAATGGTTGGATGTCAAAAAGTGGCGCATTGAAATCAATATGCCGCTTGGTAACGGTAATCCGACTATGGCGATGGTTGAATCTCAAAATATGCTTCAACTCCGCGCATTGGCCGACCCAGAATCGCAACAGGAAATGGCGCACGATGCCGCCGTTCAAATGATTGGAACATCAAGAGCAAAACGATTTTTCAATACCAAGAAAAATATCATATCTGATTCTGCGAACGCGGCTGCCAATGCGTTCCCGTTGATGATGCTCGGACTACCCCCACAGATTCCCGAAGGATTAAATCCCATCCAACAGATTAAAACTTTGCTTGGCCTCTGTGGTGGATATATCGCCAAGATTGAGCAGACGACCAAAGTTCCATCCATGATGGAGTTGGGCGGATTGCAAAATGTCGCCGCCTACCTGATGAAGTTGGTTTCAGGGATGAAAAACGATACTGCCAATGCGGAACTTTACAAAGAGTTCTCCCAAGAGTTGAGCCAGTTGAACAACGAGATTAAAAAATTGGCCGCTCAACTCAATTCGTCCATGCAGAAAAATGGGAACGGGATGGCTGATGAGACTCAAGCTAAAGTCGCTGCAATCAAAGCGACGACAGCGGCAAAGATTGAAAGCCAGATGGAAACGACCAAAGCCAAGCTGAAACAAAAAGAACTTGGTGACATCCAAAAAGCCCGTCACAAAGAACAAGGATTTATCGGCGAACAAGGCCGCAAAGATGTCCAGACAGTTGCCGAAGTTGGGAGAGCCGCCTTAAAGGATGAATCTCAACCATCCGAACCGCCAGCGGAGTAGTCGTGAGTGTCATCAAACAATATCTCGACGGTCTCAAAATCCTTGAGGAATGGTTTCGAGACGACCCGACCGTGGTTTCAAATGAACTCGCCCAAAATCGCTGCAATACCTGCCTGAAATGTCCAATGAATCAAAGCGGGAATCCCGTCGTTGAGGCTGTGGCTAAAAAAATCAAATTGGAAATGGAGTTGAAATTGTGCCGAGAGCTTCACGTTGAAGGGATTGAATCTCTAAAAACCTGCCAAGCTTGTTTTTGTTGGACGCCATCGAAAATATGGTTTCCGATTCAAAACATCCTTCCAAAACAGGCTGATAGGCGTTTATTTTGGGATGGTTGCTGGATTCTTTCCGAGTCGTAGGATTCTTTCAGATTTTTCTTGCGTTCGTTCGTTCGTTCGTTTAATACTTGTCCATTGCTTATGAAAAATTGCAAAACACAAGGCTGTAAAACTCAAATGTCCGATGGTTGTCCTGATTACTGCCCGAAATGCCAGATGAGCCGAAAGATGTCCAAACTTGGCAAAAAAAGCTGGAAATCAAGGATGAGAAAACTCCAACAGAAAAATTCTTAATCATGGACGCCATAAACCAATCCCTCGAACCGCTCGCCCGACAAGTGTTTGAGCATTTCAAAGGCGAGCATCCTGTTAAAATTTCACTCGAATTGAAAATTGAAAATGGGTCTGTTAGAGATGAGCAATACACTCAAAATTACACCCTTATCATTGGAGAAGAAATGCAGGTTTTTTTTGGTAAAACATTCGATGGTGTTTTTGAGACTGCCAAACTGGGCTTTAAGACCGTTGATTTGAAGCGGAAGGCTGCTGCTGACAAATTACGCGAGCAAGCTAACGCAATCGAATACGGCGATGCTCCATTGCCTGAATAATTTATGGAAAAAAAAGAAATGTCTTTCGACAAGTGGCTGGAACTTTGTTCAGCCATCGGATTTGCTCAATGGACTTTGCGCGGGATAGCGGCACAGTCGAGCGATAGTCAGGTTAAACAGGCGGCGAGAGAAGCGGTTCACAAACTTGAAATTGCATTGAAAGAAACTAAATAATCTATGAAAAACGCAAACGAATCCGAATTGCCGACGCAGGCACTTCAAAAACGTGATACCGCTGAAATCTCCGCGACAGCTTCACAAATCCTGACCGTCATCGAGCGCGCGGCGTCCAACAAGGACATTGACGTTGATAAAATGGAACGCCTTTTGCAGATGCAGGAACGCATCTTGGCGAAGGAGGCCGAGTCTGAATTTAACGAGGCCATGCAAACTGTGCAGGCTGAAATCCCGCGCATCCTTCGGGACGCTACCAATCCGTCAACCAACTCGAAATACACACGGCTCGAAAGCCTGTTGAAAATCGTTGTCCCAATTTACACGAAGGCTGGTTTCTCGCTTTCCTTCGGCACGGCTGACTGTCCGGTTCAGGGTCATTATCGAATCACTTGCACGGTTTCACATAAAGGCCGCGCCGGTTCGCACACGCGCCCGTATCAATGCGACATCCCGGCTGACACGATGGGGATGAAAGGCTCTTTGAACAAAACTGCGACTCATGGCTTCGGATCAACCATGTCTTACGGTCGCCGATATCTGACTTTGCTCATTTTTAACATCGCCCTGATTAATGACGATACTGATTGCGCCGAGCAGAAAAAGTCAACCAGTGGCCGAGTGGCTACAGAAGCCACTAAAAAATGGATGCTCGAACAACTTTCCGATATTAAGGAAAAAGCGCACGAATTTGCTATAAACAAATCGTGGGTGATGCCCGATGAGCCAATTGAATCGTGGCCTTTAACGCACGTTCCAACCAATAAAACTGAAATGGATTTATTGAGAAAACAAATTCTTCAATCAAAATGAGCGATTTGAGAACAAGGCTTTTAGTTGCCAGAAACAGGGCGCGAGCAATTCCGGTCGAACCTTTATTGGGGAAAGTTTTTGGTCGGCTAAAAGCAATTAAGGCATCCGGCAAGAATCTAAACGGAAGCCGATTGGTTTTTTGCGTTTGCCAATGTGGTAAAAAGGTTAAAATACCGACCCATGCGTTAATATCTGGAAAAACAAAATCCTGCGGCTGTTTTAGAGATGATTCAACTGCCGCCAGATGTTTTAAGCATGGGTTTAGCTCGCTTCGTGGTGGAAAAGCCCCCGAATATCTCATTTGGATAGCCATGAAAAAACGCTGCCTAAATCCAAGAGACAAAGACTTTAAGCATTACGGGGGAAGGGGGATAAAAGTTTGTAAGCGTTGGATTGTTTCATTTTCAAATTTCATTAACGATTTGGGTCGGCGTCCATCAAAACGCCATTGGCTAGAACGGAAGAACAATTCGCTTGGCTATTCCCCAAAAAATTGCAAATGGGCTACGATTGAAGAACAGGCTCTAAACACGCGCCGAAACAGGAGAATAATTTTCAATGGTAGAAATCAAGCTCTATCGCAATGGTCTTTTGAATTAAAGATTCACCGCACAACAATAGCCACAAGATTGAATCGCGGACTTTCTGTTGAAAAAGCGTTAAGCCCTGTGATTTATCCAATTAAAAAAAGTTAATTATTATGTTCCGAAATGCAAAAATCGTCGGCGTCGGCGTAAATCCAGAAAACTATCATGAGCAAAAACATGAGCGTTGTTCGCCGGAGTTTGTCATGTCTTCATCGAGCGCGCGGCTTTTTCTGGAATGTCCCGAAAGATACAAAAACGGATACACCCCGCCAGATTCAGATGCGATGATTTGGGGTAACTTGCTCGACACGCTGGTTTTGTTACCGGAGCAGTTTGAGTCGCGTTACGCGGTCAAGCCGTTGACTTACAAAAGTGAAAAAGATGGAGTCAAGCCGTGGAATGGGAATAGCAATGTTTGCAAACAATGGCTCGAAGACCATAAAGATTTGGTCTGTATCAGTAACGAAGATTATCAAAACGCTTTGACTGCCACTAAACGCCTCATGTCTGACGAAACAATCGCTGAATTCATAAATTGCAGCGACAAGCAAGTTCATGTCGTCGGAGAATGGTTTGACAAAAAAACTGGCCTTATAATTCCGGTTCAATGTCTTCTCGACCTCGTTCCGAAAAACGATTCGCCATTTCGCAAAACGGTCGGCGACTTAAAAACGACCCGCAACGCTGGCGTTCGGCAATTCGGGAGATGGTGCTTTACTGCCGGGTATCATGTTCAGGCAGCATGGGGGATGGATTTATACATGGCCGCAGTCAATCCAAAGATGGTCGAGGATGGAGAGGAACGGTTGAATTGGAATTTCATTCTGTCAGAAAATTACCCTCCTTATCAAACCGGACGCCGGACGTTATCCGAAGATTTTATTCAAATCGGTCGGCAGACGTATCAACACGCGCTGAAAATGTATGCGCTGGCGATGAAAAGTGGGAATTGGCGCGGTTACGACATTCAAGATGAATTCACAATCATCGCGCCAGAGCCGTGGCAAGAGTTTTCGGCTTTAGAGGATGCGATGGAAAATTCTTACATCGAGCGAGTCGAATCCGGTGAAGAAAATCACGACGTTCCAATGCCCTAAACCAAACTTGTTATGAGCGCACTTAAATCAAAATGTTGTGGAGCGGATGTTTATTCAACCGGAGTAGAGGGTTCGTCTACTCTAGGAGATACTTATTGCCGCGTCTGTAAAAAGTCATGCGATACTATTAGCTCAAGTGTAGGAATGTCGCCACCCACACCCTTGTTGGAGAGTGGGGAGCTAGAATTACGACAGTTATTATGGCTTCGACATGGCTGTCCAATTACCGCGCTTTATGGCGACGATGGTGAGATGCAATGCAATAGGTGTCGCATTGATTTCAAACGCGATTCAGCAGCAGATATACTTGCACGTTTTGAACGAATCAATTTAGACACATTGAAGAACACCCGCCCCACTCCGCCTATTGAGAGTCCGGCGAAATGTCCTCGTTGTGGAACAGAAGGTAAGCATATTTGTTTGCCGGACGGCAGTATGCCAATGAAACCTATGCCATTATCGGAATGTCAAGAACCCTCCCCCGTAGAGCTTGAAGGGGTGGCGGAGAAGTATGCAAAGAAGATTTCGCAGCAATGTTATATCGCATCGCGTCAGTGCTTATCGCCAGATACTCCGAGTCCTGCAACTATTTTACCTTTGTTAGTTGAAGCCCTCACCTCTGTCACCACTCCACTAAAAGAGGAGATTGAGAGGCAAGAATATAGATTAAAGTTCTTCGGTTGGAATCCAAAGAAACAAACTGGCGATGAATTTCTATCTGACTTGAATGGTCATATCGAAACCCTCCGCGCTAATTGTGCGGATTTGAAAATTGAGAACGATGAACTTTTTAAGTTTATCAACAGTGAAATGAAAATGACTGGAAGTGACCCACGAATTGATAAATTGGAACAGTCAATCAAGTCCGCAATCGCATCCACAACGAAGAAAGAGAAGGGAGCATGACAACGGTAGCTAATAAATATTATCAAAACTATGATGTTTATATTGGTCGCGGCAGTAAATGGGGCAATCCTTTTGTAATAGGAAAAGACGGCGACCGTGATGAAGTTATAGCTAAATATCGTGAGTGGATTAAGACACAGCCGCAACTTTTATAGGCGTTGCCTGAACTTAAAGATTATGACAGAATCCCTCAACCAACGCTGCGTAGCCCTTGCTGGCGCGATTGCCGACACCTATCAGGCCAAAGCTGACGTGATTCGCCGGGATTCACAGGAATCAGCGCGGACAGAGTTTTTGGATTGCGAGGCAAGCCGGATGCGCGCGAAGGCAGAGGATTGGAAAAGGTTTCCCATCCCCTTCCAAACAACATCATAATCAACATCAGACTCAAGGTGATAACATCACACGTTACACAGCGTTACAATGTAACAAAAAGATTGACACCGAAACTAAACTCCGTAAAACTCAATGAAAGAAATGAGCCAACTCTATTCGCGGGTGTTCCTTCAGATATTGGACTCCTCAATCGCAGAGGACTTCAAAGTGCGCCATGTCTTTGAGGACTTTCTAAAACTTTGCGACCACAAAACCGGCATATTGGATATGACCCGTCAGGCTCTATCCCGCCGCCTCAATATCCCAATGGAATTATTGGATGAGGCTATTTCAAAATTGGAATCTCCCGACCCAAGCAGCCGCGACCCAGAGCATGAGGGGCGCAGGTTGGAGCGATTGGATGAACACAGAGATTGGGGTTGGAAGATTTTGAATTGGGGAAAATACGAATCAGTCAGAACAAAGGCCGATGTTTATTTGCGGGTGGCGCGACATCGTGAAAAAGAAAAGAGCGAGAACCCGACCGGAAAGTTTGTGAAGCCCACGCTCGAAGAAATAAAACTTCATTTCTCGGAAACTGGACTTCCAATGGCAGAGGCAGAAAAGTTTTTTCATTATTACGAATCGAACGGCTGGAAGGTTGGTAAAAACCCGATGAAGTCTTGGATAAGCGCAGCGGCAAACTGGAAAAAGAATTATTCGGAAAGAAAATTTACTTCCTCAAGCCCAACAAAAAACCCAACTAAATACTAAATGGACTCCGTTTCCGACCAATCCGCAGCCGCCGATTTAAGGGCGACTCGCCGCCAGCGTTCATCCGGCGCGAGGAACGGTTTGGACCGCTTGCCGCCACATTCGCCGGAGGCCGAGCAAGGCGTGCTGGGTTGCGCGTTGCTTTCGCCGAACGAATGCATCGGCGAGTGCATCGAGAAATTAAAAGATGGCGGGCAGGAAGTTTTTTACGATTTGCGGCATCAGACGATTTACGAAACGCTCGCGGAGATGTTCAATTCGCGCGAGCCGGTGGACATCATCACCGTCCAGCAGAAGCTCAAGAACAAGCAATTGCTCGATCAGATTGGCGGCATCGCGTATCTGTCGCAATTACAGGACGCCGTGCCGAGCGCGGCGAATCTTTCCTATTACCTCGACATCGTCCGCGAAAAATATTTGCTGCGGAAAATGATTTCGGTCTGCACGGACGTCGTCGGACGCGTTTACGATTACGAAGGTGAAGTGGACGCGCTGTGCGATGAAGTCGAGCGCGACATTTTAGCGATTGGAAAATCTCGCGTGAGCAACACCGAAACGGGCGTAAAAGAACTTGTCCACGAATCCATCAATCGCATTGAAAAACTGTGGCAACGCAAGGGCGCGATTTCAGGCATCTCGACGGGAATCCACGACCTCGACAAGAAAACGGACGGCCTGCACGGTGGAGATTTGATTGTGGTAGCTGCTTACCCTTCGGTTGGAAAGACGAGCCTGTTAATGAATATCGTGGAGAACGTCGTTTTGGATCAAAAACTTCCGGTCGGAATTTTCACCTACGAGATGTCCGGCGTATCGCTTGTGACCCGATTTATTTGCTCCCATGCGCGAATCAATCTCCGAAATATCCGTGATGGGATTATTTGTGAAACCGATTTTCCGAAGATAACTCATTCCGCTGGCAGGATTTCAAATGCACCGATTTATTTTGAACACAACGGCGATTTGAATTTGATGCAACTCCGGGCAAAGGCTCGCCGCTGGAAACAACAATACGGAATCAAACTCATTGGCGTTGATTACATCCAAAAAGTGAAGCCGAGCGGATCGAACAAGGGCGATAATCGGGAGCGCGAAGTATCAGCAATATCGGACGGCCTGAAATCTTTGGCGATGGAACTTGATTTGCCGGTGATTGCTTTAAGCCAGTTGAATGACGACGGCAAGTTGCGCGAGAGCCGGACAATCGGGCAGGATGCCGATGGCGTCTGGATGCTCGAACGCGATGACGAAAAAAGCACCGAAGAAGCCGACTTTGTTGACCTGTGGTTACGGAAGCAAAGGAATGAGGAACGCGATGTTTGCGTGAACCTGACTTTTTTGAAGAAAATCACAAGATTCGAGCAGCGCGAAAACCGAATTATCGCCGACGAAGATGTTCCCAACCACGCATGAACGCTATTGAATCATTTCGCAAGCTGTATGCGGCCTGTTGCTGGACAGAAAGCCTTGTGACCGAGATGCAAGGCAAAATCAATAATGGAGAATTGATTGATTTGAAAAAGCTAAACCAGATTCGAGAAAATTTGAACGAGGCCAAACGTGCCGAGCGTGAATTAAGAAAGGCGTTGAAATGAAATGGATAAAAATAAATCGGAAAAAATTAGTTAAACGAGGATTTGTGGTCGCTGGTTCTTATCGTGATGGCAAATGGGATACCAGCAGCACGAGTCACGGTGACGGATTTCCAAGATGGGCGGACAGTGACAGGACGCATTATTGTGTTTTACCAAAACCACCAAAATTATGATTGCGCCAGACTTATTTGAATCCGCCCACGCACGAAGGATAGACCCGACGACGAGCCATCAGGCCGCAGCGAGCGTTACCGATTTGACATTAAAACAGCACGACGTTTATGCCATTTTCTTGAAATATAAGCGCGGGGGCAGCGACGGATTAACCGATGAAGAAATGATTGAGTATTACAACGACGACAGGAACGTATCGGTTCAATCGGAGTCCGGCCTTCGCACTCGACGCAGCGAACTTGTGACCAAAGGCAAGCTCGTTGACTCTGGCGAACGCCGCAAAACCAAGAGCGGTAGAAATTCGATAGTCTGGAAATTGACAAATGCAGCATTTGCAACCGTATGAAAGGAAAATTATGAAACAAACTGACACTGGTTATATCATCAAAAACGGAAAAGTATTTATTTATCCAACTCTTTTCACAACCCGCAGAGAGTGTGTTTTTAGACATTGCGGACTGACAATAAAACAATTCAAAAAATCATTTACGCACCTCAATGTTGTTAAGGTTCAAATCAAGGAACTGTGAGCAATCCCGGCCTTAAACCATTCCAATTGAAAAAGCCGTCCAAGAGATTGCCGAAGGCTCGAAAGCCCATCGCCAGAAGCCAGAGGCCGATTCGTAAGCGAACGTCCAAGCGGGCTGCGGAAGAGGCGCGGTATCGCAAGAGGTCAAAGCAATGGCTGTTTCCTTCCGATGGCGCATTTCGGTTTTGTGAAGGTCATCACGAGAGACTTTTGCCGCCAGTAATCGCAAATCAGGTTCATCACAAATTTGGCCGCAGGGGTCGTCTGTTAAATTACGAACCGTTTTGGATTGCTGTCTGCAACGATTGCCAAGACTGGATTCACAACCGCGAGCCGGATAAAGCGCGTGAACTTGGATTGCTCTGCCCGAAGGGTCAATACAACAACCAATCACTCGCAAAATAGCCATGCCAACCTTACCCATAAACCCGTCAGAGAGCTTTCGCAGGAGAAATCCAACCCTCTATCCATCGTCGCAGGGCGTTAAAACCTCGCCTAACCCCCAAAGCGATCGAAATTCGGCGGCTTTAAGCAATGTTGAGATTACAACCAACTTCCTGTGCCATCCAACAACTGACGAATTGAAGCTCAACAAAACAGAGCGGGCTTTTCTGAAATACCTTGAACTTCTAAACTTTCCGTGGATCGGTGTGCAAAACATCAGCCTTAAAATCGGCAACGACTGCCGCTATGTCTGCGATTTTTGGGCTATCGGATTTGACGGCGAACTTATCGGTTACGAAACGAAAGGATTTTACAGACCACAGGCGAAAGTAAAAATGGCTGTTGTCGCCCGATTATTTCCGTGGATAAAATTCAAACTCGTCCGCAAGATTAAAAACGGATGGGATATACAGGATGTGAAGCCTTGATATGAACGCTGAACCACAATCAAAATCAGTCAAGCCCGCTCAAAGGACGCGAATTTTCGGAGGTTCGATTTTTCGAGAGGGTGACACCGAGACGATTCGCGGGATTTCATTTGTTGTGACACATTTTACGAAACGCGGAGTGATTTTGAGGCCGGTTAAACGACGGAACTCATGCACCGGCGACCAAAAACCTATGAACACACCAGACTTTACCGAACAACCCAAAGCGCCAACGGCGGTTGCGTGCAGTGATTTTGTTCGGCGTCCCCTGTGTGACCGAATCAGGGCTGCTTGGAAACCGCGAATCGGATACCACGAACTGATGAACGCTGTGTTCCCATACGCAGAATACCCGCTGGCATGGCGATACTCACACAACGGAGGCCCGCCAGTGTGCGCTATGGCATTTGGGAAGGCGCTCCGAAAGCTGGGGCTGATGCGATACGACAACATAATCTCAGGCACGCCGAATGACGAGCTATGCAACGTGGCGTCAAAAACAAACCAACAACCGAAAGACCAAAAACCATGAGTAAATCAACAGCATCCGAAACGAAAGGGGCAAGCCACGTTGCGCATCAGCGACTGGTTAGAGCAAAAAACGACAATAGTCTAATCACGCCAAAGGAACGTGCCGACCGGATAATTCAGGACATCCTCGTGAACCATCTGCCGCGAATCGTAGAAGGGCTACACGCTGGATATGTGGATGAGAATCAAATCCTCGTGATGTATGACCATGCCGTGCGCGCTCGGCTGCTAACCGAACATAAAAGCTCCGAATATGTCGAGGCCATCCAAGCACAAATCGCCAGAATAATCGCTGGCGGCTCAAAAAATGGAAAACTCATCCGCGAGCAACTGCGCCACTTGCTCTAACGACAAGCCGAGCTAACCGCCGCGAACTATCCACGAGCATGAAATCGAAACGCACTACCAAACTGAAAGCGCCCCGGCGGTTAGCTCCGGCGCATGGTTCTGATGCGGTCGTCCTTCGACTACTCGACGACAACCGGCGCATGACGCGGGAACTGCTCGCATACCGGAAGGCGAAGCGAATCAATGCCGCCCGCCTGCTGCTCTGCAAACTTCGGGCACATATCGAGCCGCACTACAAAGCCGAGCATGGTATCCCGCTCAAATACGATACAGGCTGGGCGTGGGAGATGGCTGCTTTCATCGAAAACCACTTCCAGAAAATCACCGTGAAACAGATGCGCGAGCATCAGAACGGCACAGCTATGCGGCAACTGAACGAGAAGGGCAAATATGAACTGCACTAAATGCGGATTACCAATAACACCGGAACACGAAGAGCACGGCAACACGGGCTATCACATAATTTGCCCTTCTCGTGAAGGGTCGCGCAGCGATGTCCGCATCAGCGACGGGTTAGGCGGGAGCGCGAGCGACCGACAACCCGGCGCTGTAGCTGTGCCGTTAGGCGTGAGGAAAAGCGATCCTGCCGCCGAAGGTGAATTGCAGAGGCGTGTGGAATGGGCTGAACCAGTCTTTGAAGCATTTGTGGCAGAGGTAGCGGCAAAGAAATGGAGCAATGCTCTAAACCACATCGAGCCACTAATCCGCGAACTCAAACTCTGTGAGCATGATTGCCGCTACCTCGTCGAAGAACGGCGGCGGCTGGCGCTGGCCAGTGCAACGGCCAGCGAGCGGCTCACGCCTAACGAGAAAGTCCAGCGATGAGCGACTGCAACCACACAACTCTCGAAAGCTGTCTGCGCGCCGATGAGTGCGCCCAGTGTCTCCGCGAAAGAGCGCCAAGCTCATTCGCTGCGACGGCGGGTTCTCTGGCGTCAATTCCTCACAAGTGCCCCAAATGCGACGGGCAGGGAATCGTCAGCAAGCCGCCGTGGGTGGCAGGGGATGTCCACCAATGGAGCAGCACTGAAACAACATTCCAGTGTGATGTCTGCCACGGCTCAAAAATCATCTGGAGCAAGCCAGAGAACAACAACCAGAGGAGCGGCGATGAATTGGGATAGATTCTCCGAAGAACGCGACGACATCGGCTACCTCGACCGACGAGCAGAACGCGCACAAGAATTAGCCGACGTTCGCCAATAGCAGGCGCGAGACGATAAAGTTTTGTTCGGCAAAAATCATCGGATGGAAAGTCATGCCGCTGATTTGAAAGCGGCTCAAGAATTGGATGAACGAAATAAGAAATGAAAATTTACTCCGGCATATTGGGTTGGCGTAGTGAGTGCGCCTGTGGGCGGCAGGCCGGAGTCTTACCGCAGTTGCCGCTCACACCTTCTGAGGCGAAGTCGGGACAGTTCGCTATTCATCTCACACTGTTCAAGTCCCTCACGTTCAATCCACCTGTTGTTGTGCGTGAGGGGCGATTTTGATTTTATGCGGGAACTGATTTACAGCAACGATTTGATAGGCCAACGTCCGGTTGGAATAACGGATGGCCTTATCCGGCTTGTTGAAGATTCAACTGGCCGATGCGACGAAATTATCAAGGCGCATCATTACAGCCATAAGACAACCAAAAACAGATTTCTTTCGATGCTGGTGAATGAGGGACTTGGAGCTATCCAGCTTGGTTACGGTATTAGGCCGAAAATGAAGCACACAATTTCGGAAGATATTTGTGAAGGAAATTTTTGTGAGTTTGACCGGATGTGGTTGAGCGATGAATTACCAAAATTCAGCGAAAGCCGGACGATTGGTTTGCTGTTGAGCTATATCAAGCGCGTTCATTCACGGATAAAATTCATCATCACTTACGCCGACGAAAGCGCGGGAAACAAGGGAACGATTTACAAGGCGACAAACGCGATTCAGCTTAAATCTTTGGATTGCGATTTTTATGTCTTGCCTTCGGGCGAAAGAATCCATCCTGTTTCCATGTATCATCGGCATAAGACTCGTTCAAAAGCGTTCGTTCAAAAGCAGTATCCGGGCATCAAGCATATCAAGGGCGAGTTCAAACAATTCCGATTCCTGTATATTTTGGACAATAAATTGCGGAGGAAGTTTCAAGGCAGAAACGCTGGCGTTCCACGTCAGAGGGATGAGTTCAATTCTCATACTCCGCCCCAATTAACATGACCCGCTCCTTTACAGACCGAGAGCGCGAGCTATTAAAAGCCATGTCACTATTGCCACAGCCATTTACGACCAGAGATGTTATCGCCGTCGCTGCCGTCCGTTCGTCGGTTCAACATTTCATGGCCGTATTCACCAAACTGAAATTCATCAAACCTGATGGCCTACGATTGAAACATAACCAGCCGCAGACCTATTGCCGGACAGATAAATTTCCCGACATGACAGACGAGCCGGTTGCAGAAAAAGAGCCTGCGCCAATCCTCAAGCGAACACCCATAGAGGAGGCTTACTGGCAGATGCGTGACAGTTTCAATATCAAGACGAGGGCTGACGATCCGACTATTTATGAGTGAGAATTTCAACCAAATCAAAAAGTGTCCCTGTGGCAAGATGGAATTGCACAAGGCCGATGAATCTCCAATTTGGAAGATGCCGCCGATGTGCTTCAATCCCAGACCGGAGGTTGAAATCATTCCGGCAACTTGTCCCGAATGTTCAGCAAATCAAGTGGTGGTGACGGCATGAAGTCTATCGGCCAGCTTTCGCCATGCAAATACGCCGAAGTTTTCGGGACAGGATATTCCGAATTTAAATCACCGCATGGCATTGACGGTCTGGTAAAAATAACCGGAACTCAAGTTGATTTGTTGTCCGTCATCGCCACGAAAGAGGGCAGCGGATATTTCAGGAGTTTTATCATCGCATTAAAATCCGAGGCGAATGTCATCAACGTCTGGGCGATTCACAATGACCGGCTGGCAGATGTTCTCACCAGATACGGGTTTGTTCCAGTGCGAGATATTTTCTGGGTGAAGGACAGGAACGAGTGGCTTGATGGAATGCAGTGGGTTAATCCAGAACAAACAGCGGATGACCAGTTAATCCGAGCAGGAAATTTATGAGGATCAAGGCCGCAAACAGATACACGACCCATGTAAGGACGGTTTTGAAGGGCGCGGGAATGAACGGCGCAAGCGAGATGAGCCAAAGGACGATTCCCAAGATGATTGCGGCGATGACCAAAAACAGGATGGCGTGAATAAATCCACCGCTCCCACCGGAAATGATGACGGCTGACAAAAGGGATTTCATGGGGTCAAGGTAACAGCCGGTCGAGAAATTAAATATCAGGTGTTTGCCCTAGTCAGAGTGTTTTCAATTCCTGCTCGGTTTTTACTTTGTTCCGACTATTTCCAGCACATACCAAACGGTGCGCCTTCACCCGTTTGCAGACTGGCATGACTGACCGAAGTGTGACGTTCAAGTTGACGCCCGTATTGATCGGTCTTGCTTTCATCATCGCTCACCAGAACGATGTTGATGCAAGTGTCGCTCCACACCGCAGTCACCAGCGCGTTATGTTCCTTGCGTTTGTCGTCAATGAACGTAACCGTATCGCCGATTTGTTTTCTCATGTTTTCCTTTCTATTCCCGGCTTCAGGCCGGAAAGCCAAAGAACAAATTGGCCGGGCAAGGCGACCCGCGCTGGCTACCGCATAATGCCCGGTAAATTGGTCTGCCGTGTCGGTGTCCCCGATGGCGCGGCAGGATTTGGTTCGCACGTTCCCGAACGGTTTTGCAATGGTTCATTCTCGGTGCGTCCGAGATAACGCCTCTCGCCAGTCGTCCGGTATCTTTCCAAAATTGGTTAAAGCGCAGCGGATTCGGCTTCCAACCAGACCCACCTTCTTTCGGTGTAGATCAATCCGCCGCGCGAGCAAGCAGTTGGCCGGTGCTATAACCGGAGTCCCGCAAGCGTAAAAATTGTATCTTATCCAAAACCCGGAATCAAAATAAATTTGACAGACACTATCGGGTAGGCGATATGTGCGCCGTGAAAGTCATTGCATACAATTTGCCGTCATGCCGTCCGCAAGGACAAAGCCGCCGCAATGAGCTTTCACAGCATGACGGTTTTCTCTTTCACCGCTCTAGCTGCCGCAGTTGACCAATAAAATGGCCGACTTGCCCCAGCATGAAGCTGGGATAACCAAGCGCATCGTGCGATAACGTAACACAAGGAGAATCCGCGCCGTTTCACACTTTGACCCTTCCGGCTAACCAAGAGGATTCACGAAGGATAACCAGCCAAAGGCCGACCGGCTGGGGGAATTATCGAAACCCCGCACACAAGAAGACATCCTTGAAAAATCTTCCTGAAAACCTCCAAAAAAGGGTTCTCTTTTAAGATGGGAGTCTCAACGAATAAACGTCGAGCCGAAAAGCCCCTCACACCGGCAGGGCGTGGGAGCGGTCAGGCCAGCGAAAAAAGAGATTCCTTACCATCCACAGAAACACCAGCCTTTCGCCCTTTCGCCCACAGTTCACGCAGGACAAGCCGGACGCATGGCAACGTGACAGAGTAGGGCAGAACGCTTAAATCGAATCGTGGAGCGAAATGCGGGATAGACGACACCACAAGACAGGACACAAGAGAGGCCGAATTATAGTTACACAAGTGCGCTTATGTTCCGTTGGAAACTCACCGAACCATTGCAAATATTGAAGATTTGAAATTGTGAATAACTTTCGTCACTTTTTCAGAAAATGTTTGAAAATACGCAAATTTCGTAGTGTCTCACGCTGGCGGCTCTTGTGGTGTTTCGAGAGGTTGCGCTGGTTGCTGGCGATCTGCCCGGCTGCGTGATTTGACTGCGCCTTGCGTGGGAAAGGCTTTGTTCCAGAGCCTATCGAGCATTTGAGCAAGCTCGGAGTAACGCTCTTGGCTGTTGCAGTTCTCCATCCATTTCAAAACTTTATCAATCTGCAGCCGGATTCGCTCTTGGGCTTTGTCAGGAGAACAAGCGGCAATCAAAGCTTGTTTCTTGGCTCGCTTTGAAATTCCGCTTTGTATTCCGCCAAGTCTGCCCTTTTCCTTTGCGGTTTCTTCGGTAAATGGAGGTGCTAACATCAAGGAAGTTTTCGCATGGGAAAGGGATTGAGGCAAGTATTTTTCTTGACATTCATGGCTCTATCCCTTAAACGAACCATGTGCAAAGAGAAGATGCCGCTAAAGAATATCAAAAAACCAGTGATAGCCGCATTGGTGAGCAATTAAGTTCTCCACAGGAATGGTTTGCTCGTTGTCCAAAAGCATCAGTGTTATTGGAGGCTTTGGAACAATGCTCAAGTCTGCGAGTTTATATGGGTGGAAAGAGTGCTGCTTCTTTCCGGCTGATTGAAAAATTACTTGCCCATTGGAAAGAAGCTGGCCGTCCTGAAATAACTTGGCAGCAATCCGCACTCCCAATTTCAGATGAGACATATGAGGAAATTTTGATTCGTCTGCTTCCATAAAACCTGACCCATAATCACCATGAAAGAACAACCCGACAACGACGAAATCAACCTGACCAAGCTGGCGCAGGACTATTCAGACAACGACAAGGCGCGTGAGTTGCTCGAATCAATACGCTGGCCGAAAGGCATCATTTGCCCTCATTGCAATTGTTCGGGTCATTACGTATTAAAGCCAAGAGCCACAAGCAAAGTTCCGGCGCGTAAAGGGCTATACAAATGTAAAACGTGCTGGCGTCAATTCACTGTCACTGTCGGGACAGTCATGGAAGATAGCAAAATCCCGCTTGGCAAATGGCTCATGGCGTTCTTTATTCTTGGTTCAAGCAAAAAGGCCATTTCATCCCATCAACTTCACAGAATGTTAGGTGTGACGTATAAAACGGCTTGGTTCATGTCCCATCGCATCAGACACGCGATGAAACCGCACCAAAGGCTCTTACAAGGCGTCGTAGAAGTGGATGAGACGTTCTTTGGCAAGAAGTCGGACGTTCGCACGTCTAAAAGCTCTAAATCATGCGTAGCCGCTCTTGTGGAACGCGGTGGAGAAGTCAGGACAAGAGTCGTTGCCAGTGTCACCCAAAAGAATATGGGCGCGTGTATTCGTGAGCTTGTGTCAAAGGACGCTATCATCAACACCGATAACCATTCAGCGTATGCCAATCTTGCCGATTACAAAGGCCATGACGTTGTGAGCCATTCAACCGAAGGCTTCAACAAAATCACACTCGAAGGCCGCAGGGCATCCGTCAATTACTGCGAATCGTTCTTTTCCCTGATGAAACGCGGAATAGTCGGAGCATTTCATCATGTTTCCAAAGAGCATCTGCCTAGATATTGCGATGAGTTCGCGTTCAGGTGGAACACAAGGAAACATACGGACGGCGAACGATTTGAAGTGGCTATCGCCGCGATTGAAGGCAAGCGGCTCAAATATAACGACGCGATAGCGCGTTAAGATTTACGCTTCTTTTTCTTGGGCAACGGCGGGGTCGAAAGCATCACGCCAGCGATCTGATTCACTGTGAGCGGGTGAAGGCTCAATCCTTTGTTGCGTGGTTTTTTATCGCTCACAAGTGAATGATTGACTTATTTTTAAGACAATTCAACTTTTCTCTTTCTTGAGATAAAATAATTTACGATTAAGACCGTCAAAGCACCTGAAAAGCCCGATAAAATATGACCACAGAAATCATACTTACAAATATCGCTTGTGGAATTATTGGGGGTCTTATCGCCAGCTTGTCCAACCACTTTTTGACAAAAGACAGGGACGCAGAAAACCGGAATGCTCCCATAAAGATTAAATTCAGGCTCTTTATTTTGTCCCAAAAAAACAAAATCCCGACTGAAAACTTCCCGCATTTCTATCGAACTATAAAACCCGAAATAAAATTGAGAGTTCAAGAATTGAATTTGACCCTGATTTCTTGCGACACTAGGAAAATTGACAGTGCTTGGGACTTATATACAATGTTACCCTAATTGAATCTGTAAACCGGAAAGGAATTGCCGACTTTATATAACTGAATCGTATGCGGCGTCAGGGTTGGCTTTGTAGGCTAGTGCTTCGTAAATTAAGGATATACACTCAAAATGCTGGGAAGGCGTTGCCGCATCCAATGCGAGCATTAAGTCTGACCAATAATGCTGCGAAATTTTGATTCGATTTTTTAGTTCGATGACCTTATTCCGCTTTGAACAATTTATTGTCGCGCCTTCTAAGGCATCAATGGACAGCGCATACGCAATAATTGCATTTTGGCATTTATACAATTTCCCGAATTTATCTTCTGGAAATTGGGTCAAAATTGGTTTTTGGGTGACAAAGTTTGCCGTAAATGCCGCAACCTTTTTGAACGGACTGGATTGATTCATTCCGCCAGCCCACGGAAATTGGGAATTAACACCCACGACGCCGGTAATCGCTATAATGTTTATATCAAGATGGGGAAGGCCGACAGCATGGCCAAATTCATCAATATAACGGCACAAATTAAGAACGTCAGCTTGGTCGCTGCCGCTAAATAAGATGTTAAATTTCTGTGGGGTGCTCACGCCTTAGCAGGAATAGCAGCCGACAAAACAGAAAGCAAGTTCTTAGCATTGTTGTGTGCTAATTGCCTTACATCATCTGCATTGACCAGCCGTAAACCGCCATTAGCGTTTGGGAAATGAATTTTTTCTTTAGCGACTTCGACAGGACGAGTCCCGCCGATAATTGCAGGGTCAATCGCCCGCAAAATCTTAAATCGTTCCGGTGAATGTGATTTGTCGCTCATATTTTTATTCGTTCACAAAACCCTCCATCAGTAACCCCTTTTCCATAAATTGACCAAAAAGTCAACTCAGGTTTGTTAGGCATCGCTACTGATTACCGGTTTCGGATGCCGCTAGATTAACAAAGTGCAGCCCGGCGTCAAATCTCAAAAGGTCACATCAACATTTTTTTACATTTAAATTCGTTTGATTATCAACGACTTACAAAATGGCTTTCAAGATAATCCGCATCGCGCTTATGTTTCGTTTTCGCGGCGCGTTCGCTGATGATTGCGATTGTGGATTCTTTGAGCCAATAGCGAGCGAGTTTGCGCCCTGTCTTTGGCCGTCCGGCGTGTTCGTATTTTTTCTTAATTGCTTGCATCGGCACAATATGAATCAAAAACAATAGCAATGCAACAAAAATCTCACAATCTGCGTAAGTCGTTTATTATCAAACGAATTTAGATTGATAATTTCCTTGCAATACAATTATAGTATGGTAGTATATTAGCAACATGAAAACAGAGTTTGCCATATCGAAGAATTTTCCGATTGCGCCAGAAATGGCAACGGAGATTGTGCGCTTTTGCATTGGCGAAGCTCGACCGATTGCCGCAAAGTTAAACCGGAATTTGCCACAGCGAATGATTTTCAAAATGACCATCTGCAATAGCTATATGCGATGCGGACGCGCCACGCGAAACACCGGAAAGATTTTGAGAGGTCGAGTTTTGCTGCGCGTTGGAAATCACGCCAAAACCTATCTTGAAAAGTATTTGCGCTATCAGCATCGCGCCGATTGTCCGGCTATGATTATTGAAGGCAAACTCGAAACGCTTGTGCATTTAGCGGCGCATGAGCTAGGCCACGCCATTTGCGGATTTAGAGGCGACATGACCGGAGAGTATCAGTGTGAGAGATTCGCGGCGCGTTGCCTTAACAAGTGGCGGGAACAAATGCAAGACCCCGCCTGCATGATATGACCGAAGCCATGAAACAATTTAACGCGGCCATAGAGGAATTTGACAAGCGCACAGGCTTTGATTTTGACAGTGTGACAGACTTGCAAAAAATCGCTGACTATTGCAAGGCTCGCGGCTGGCATGATTTGAGCAAGACAATTTTAGAATCCATCACCAAATAACCCCTCGGAGCAATCCGAATAAACAAAAAAGAAAAACAAAATGAAAACTGCTAAACCAATGACAGAAAAAGACGAGGCAGCTTATGCGCTTCGCAAGCTGCTCAAACGCGGCGCAACTGTTTATTCAATCCTTCGCCATTGCTCAAACAGTGGCATGACTCGCCGGATTGATTTTTACACCATTAAGGCAAATAAGATGGTTTTCCTTACTGGCTGCATCTGCAAGCTGCTCGGCTATCGTCACGCCTACAAAAAGAGCGGTGGCGGATTGGAAATCGGCGGCTGTGGAATGGATATGGGATTCAGTGTCGTTTATGACACGAGCCGGATATTTTCAAAGGCAACAACGAACGCGCCGACAAGGATAGCGGCTACGTTCTTAACCATGAATGGATTTAACTTTGCCAAGTTCTAGCAGTCTTGGCGGCGCGGAAGTGACTAACGCGCTTTCAGATTGCGGGACGAGTAACCGCAAACATTAACCAAACAAAAACTACTATGTGCCAATTCAAATCTGGAATCGTATTGAAATCTGCTAAAGAAAAAGGCGGCTTTCGCTTAATCATGTCGCCGTGGACAGAATCACACAGCGAACTAATCACCATGTTCAAACTCAATGACGGCAAGATGCTCCATTTTGCTCGCGTTGAATTTTCACCGCCGAATTTAGACACGGCATGGCAACCGGACACCTACAAGTTGAAAATTGACGAGGACAGGACGCCGGAATGGTTCGACGCTGAAATGAAAGAGAATGTTGCCGACAAGATGCGGGATTATATCAAATCCATCATCGTTTCCGGCGATGTTCAGCTTTTGATTGGAGGACAATTTGTAATCGCTCCCAATGCTAAAATTGAATGCGCTCACACAATGGTCATAAATGCTATGTGTGGCGGCACGGTCAATTACATCAGGGGCGGCACGGTCAATGACATCAGGGGCGGCACGGTCAATGACATCAGGGGCGGCACGGTCAATGACATCAGGGGCGGCACGGTCAATGACATCAGGGGCGGCACGGTCAATTACATCAGGGGCGGCACGGTCAATGACATCAGGGGCGGCACGGTCAATTACATCAGGGGCGGCACGGTCAATGACATCAGGGGCGGCACGGTCAATGACATCAGGGGCGGCACGGTCAATGACATCAGGGGCGGCACAATAAAAACCGTGAAGAACATCTGGAATCTGGTTATCAAAACCATATCGAAGTCCGTAAAGATTCTGGACGACCAGCGATAAACAATTTGCGGGTTTGAAAACATGGTAGTTTTCCAGCAGGCGGCATGGTGAAAGCGCAAGCAACTAGCCCTGCTGCAAATTTGAAAGAGAAAATATGCAATACGTTTACAAACAAAGCGAGCCGTCATTGTGGACAGTCGGATTTTATTCGCCCGATGGGAAATGGAACGCTGAAAGCGATTGGCCGACAGCGGAACAGGCAGCGAATCACGTCCATTGGCTTAATGGAGGCTCGAAATGAGATTCGCTCTTGAAACCATCGCGCTTGGGCTGTGTGCCTACTTTTTAATCTGGATCGTAATGGCCGCTTGACAATGAAAATCTTTGTGTCATTTTGGATTTGTTCAAGGCCGATGGCCTCTGCGAGACATGAAAACGAATCAAAATTTAGATTCCCGACGCCAATTCGACGGTTGGAACACCTCCAAGCCGACGACGTGCGGCTCTCTCGCAGGGCTGTCGAATCCGTTGGATTTCTAAAGTGCCGCGTTGCTCGAAAGGGCAGCGCGGTCTTATTTTTTAACGGCCTTGTGATTCGCGCTAGACGCGAGCAGGACGCCTTGAACCGTGCCGACGAGTGGCAACGGTCATATCCCTCTCGAAACCTCTGCGGTGCGCCTTTGGGCGTTAATCGTGCGGCCAACAACGTGCGAGGGCATCAGCATCCCCGTTGTGGTGTAAAAGGAAAACATTCAGCCGCCGAAATGCTTGGCGGTTGCCGTTTTCTTTTTGCTCTTTCTTCTTTGCCTGAATGGACAGGGAATCTCCTTACCAAAGGGGGATGGAGGGGGTTTGTTCTTTCTGGTTTTTGTTTTAATTCGGTTCGGTCTGATATTCCAACACTATGACACCTGAAATGCAAATTCGAGTTTTACGCCGTCAAAAGACTTGCCTTGAAAAGAGAGTCCGCCAGCTATCACGCGACAAGGCCTCTGTCCGGCGAGGACTAAACGTCATTCGACACGCTCAACGGTTTGTTGACGGCGAAACAGACTGGGAACGTATTCAGCTAAAACGAGCGATCAAAAGATTCAGTGGAGCAACGGTAACACCGCATGAATTTTTGGAAGCCGTTAAAAAGTCAAACTTGCTGCTCGGCAGATTCATTGGAGGCTGCATGAATTTTGACGACTTGAACGAAGCACGGAAATCAAAAGCTGCGCTCGACCGGCTACTGGAAAGCAACACGGTTTGATGAAATGATTTTATGAAACGAGAACCGATAATTTACATTTGCTACGTTGACCATAAAGGCTTCGTGAACTACGACCCGATGAATGACGTGGTTCGGTATGTCCAATACGTCAACGCCGCAAGCGAATCTCCTTTCCGTGATTGGCAAGGATTGATTGACGCGCACTAATTGGAAGGCGTTACGCTCTTGAGAAAGGAAGAACCATAACCACCACCACCCAAGACCAGCCGATTCAAGAATGCGCGAAATGCGGTTCTGCCTACTGGCCTCAAATCGGCTGTCTCACTTGCTGGATTGAACACATGAAGAACATCGCTTTAGTGAACCGGCATCGCAAAGAGTCGAGTCATGCGGCGAAATGTCAGCCGGAGGAAAATTAAGTCGGGTCAGGCTCTACCGTCAGTTCTGGAGGAACTTCACCGGCCAGCACAGCCTTCTCGTGAGCGTCAGCCCATCCCATGAGGTAAGATTGCTGCTCGACGGTGATTAAGCCGCCGTCGAACCACATTTTGAAAAGCTGGCGCGCGTTTTCGTAAGCCTTCTCCGCGACGGGCGCGAGTTGAACGGCGAGTTGAACAAGGGCTAGTGTGGCGGTAACGATTGGAGGCATAATAATCAGGGGTTGGGTTTTTGAAGGCTATTGATCGGGACAAGTTGGCTTTGAACCACGGGAACAAATCGTTGGATTTCAGCCAATGCTGTTTGAAGGTCGTTCAACCCTGCCGGAGTCGGATTTAATCGGTAAGCCCTACGCGCAAAAGCCCATCGCTTGTCAATCTCGACGACCATTGGCCTCAACCTGTCGAGTGCGTGTTTGAAATTCAATTCTCCGGTCGGCGAAATGGCGTAGATGGTCTTTCGGTTTTCCCGTTCAAATTTCATCACGTCGAAAATCTGATTGTAGGCGTATTTGTATGAGGCGTCAGCCAATGCCAAGCCGACATCGTTGTAAATCACTTGTCCTTGCGCGTTGGTCGGTGCGTAGCTGCCCCCGGCTTCAAGGTGCGGCGTCTTGCATGATATTGACGAGAGCGCGAGCGCGGCCATGCCGCCGATGAGGGTGAGGAGTAGGATTTTGTTTCTCATAATTCAACCATAGTGTGCTAAAGCAAAAACTACAAGCACTATCACGGACACCAGGACAACGATAGCAAAGAACGTCGCGCGGCGATTCTGCCTTTCAAGCCGGTGTTCGGGACAATGGCAGAGCTTTTTCACGGAGTCGGTGCTGGTGTCGTTGGTGGCGTGGATAGAACGGTCGGCGTTTCCTTCTCCTGCTGGTTTTGAACGAGCTTCGCGCCGAGAACGACTCCAAGCATCTCCATGTCCTGCGCGTCCCACGCGGGCGCAACGCCAGCTTTGATTGCCAGCACGATTTTGGGGATGATGACCGAAAGCGCGGTCAGGAACGTGATAACGCGCATTACGCTGATTGCGCCGGTATCATCTTGGAGCATTGAGAGGAATGATTTCATAGTTATTTGCTTTCTGTTGGAGGTTGCCAGCCGTCAATATCGCCGACGTAAATCTTTTTCTTGGCGAGCGCGTCTTTAATTGAGTGGAGGCCGTGCCAAATCTTGCCGTTCTCCGCGAAAAGCCTTTGCTCTGCGTCAACATGAATCTTCTCGCTTT
>Ga0310812_10000056_pt1 | contig 55501 bp, 60 predicted proteins | sample NN3metagenome_FD_205747 | JGI IMG/M metagenome (GOLD analysis project Ga0310812, IMG submission 205747) | Soil microbial communities from experimental microcosm in Duke University, North Carolina, United States - NN3 | ecosystem: Engineered > Artificial ecosystem > Soil microcosm > Unclassified...
AGCCGGCGACCACGACGGCCTTGAGGCGGCCCTTGCCCTTGAGGTCGACCATGGAGTCGATGGTGTCCATCGACTCCTTCTCGGAGGAGGCCAGGAAGCCGCAGGTATTGACCACGACCACGTCCGACTGCTTGTAGTCGGCGCAGAGGTCGAAGCCCCCCTTGGCGAGGTGCCCCAGGAGGACCTCGCTGTCGACGAGGTTCTTGGCGCAGCCGAGGGAGACGAACGAAACCCGCGGGTTCTTCATGGGATGGGTCATTATAGGCAGGTCGGGGAAGGGCCGCAATGTCCGTTTTCCGAATGGGCTCCTTCAATCTCGATCAAACTTTCCGCGCTGCCGCGTCCGTGGTACGGTAGACCGCCATGACGGAGAAAGCCCTGGCGATCCTCGTTCTGCTCGCGGCGCCGGGCTGGGGCGGCGAGCCGGTTCAAGCGGATGCGGAGAAGGTGCTCCGGGACCTGGAAGAGACCATCCGCAAAGCGTCGACCGTGAAGCTGCGCTTCTACCGGCGGAGCTTCGAGAAGGCGGACGTCGGAGCGGACGGCGTACCGACGCGCTCGCTTCCCGTCGATTCCGGTCAGCTGCTGCTCAAGGAAGGGAACCGGATTCACTTCATCCGTCTGAAACCGACGAATCCTCCCGGAGGACTTCCGATCGAGTTCGTCCGGGTTTCCGACGGGAAGAAATTCACGAGCCTGATGCGGGACGTCGGGGAGGTCCTTGCCGAGACCTCGGGAGACACGCCCACGGGGATGCAGGCGCAGGCGTCGGCCGGTCTCACGCGCGGGGGCATCGAGGTTGCCGAGCTGCTGATGCCCGAAGCCTCCGCCATGAGGGATGCGAAGGACCCGGTTTGGGCGCTCCCGGCGGCAGCGGGCGTGACGCTGGCGGACGCGGAGGCTGGAGTCCGCCGGCTTGTCTATTCGCTGGGCAAGACCCGGACCACCCTCTGGTTCGACACGAAGAGCTTGAAGCCGCTCCGGATGGCGTGGGAGGATCCGACTCGTGGCAATTATCTCGAGGTGTATGAGGAGTTCACCCTGAACGAGCCGATCGCGGAGGCAGAGTTCGTCCTGCCTCCGGGCAAAGGCGAGGAAGACATCACGGTTGCGGACTACCTCGACCTCAAGAAGGACGGCAAGCTCCGGGAGGTCTGGCTCGAGGACCGGGATCTTCGTGCGGATCTCGTGCAACCGCTCCTCAAGGACGGGAAGAAGCACTTCAAGGTCCACGTGCTGCTTCCCAGAGACCTCGTCGCCACAGAAAAGGGGATTCGGCCGCTGATCGAGGGGCTCGACGCCGGGCGCGTCCACCGGGTTCTTCCTCGCTGAGGGCGATGGCCCCGGACGGAGCGCGGAACCTACGGCAATTCCTGACGAAAAAAAGTTTTGGATCTGGGCGGTTTACAGGACACAATAGACTCGTGGCTGGGAAGGGTAAATCCAAGAAGAAGTCGCGGTTGGACGCGGTCACGCTCCTGCCGGAGGTGATCCGCCGTCTGCTGGCCATTTCCGACGCCGACCTGCTGCTCCACGAAGTCTGCGCGCTCGCGAGCGACGCGCTGGGGGCGGACGAGGTCTCGCTGCTCCTGGCCGATCCCACGGGGCAGGAGCTGATCGAGCACGAGGTGGTGGGCAAGAAGCTGCGGCCCACCCGCTTCCGCCTGAAGATCAAGGACGAGGGCATTTCCGGCTCGGCGGCGCTCCGGAAGGCCGCCCAGGTCGTGCCGGATGTCCGCAAGGACAAGCGCTACGTCGAGGTCCATTCGGACACCCGCTCCGAGGCGGCGGTGCCGATCCTGTCGGGCGACGCCGTGCTGGGCGTGCTGAATTTCGAGTCCCGCAAGGCGGGCTACTTCCAGAAGACGGACGTCTCGCTGCTGAGCTTCCTGGCCTCGCAGCTGGCGATCGCGCTCAAGATGGTGGAGTTGAGCCAGCGGGCGCGGCAGTGGCAGGACCGGGTGGCGGCGCTGCACAACCTGTCGCGCCTGGGCGGCGGGGTGGCGCCGCGCGAGACGGTGCTGCGCCGGGTGGCCGACGCGGTGCGGATGACCTGCGGCGGGCACTACGCGGCGGTCTTCCAGGGGGATTACGAGCGCGAGGAGCTGGTGCTGCTGGCGCAGTCGAGCGCGCACCCGCTGAACATCGCGACGGGCGCGCGGCTCAAGTTCGGGACGGGCCTGCTGGGCAAGGCCTTCGAGCTGGGCGAGACGCTGAACGTGCGCGACGTCCGCAAGGAGCCGATGTACCTCTTCAAGATCCCGGGGGTGCTCTCCGAGGTCTGCATCCCGATCCGCGTGGGCGACGCCTGCGTGGGGATCCTGGACGCTCAGGCGCAGAACGTGGGCGAGTTCACCGACGAGGAAGTGATGTTCCTCGAGACGGTGGCCCGGACGCTCGCCCCGATGTTCCAGGCCAGCGGCGCCGGCGCCCCGGCTCCCTAGCGCCGGCCTTTTCGGTTGATTCCCTCATCCCCATTCCTATAATTGGCGCCTGTCACGCATCCTATACGGTGGCCGTAGCTCAGTTGGCTAGAGCGCCTGGTTGTGGCCCAGGTTGTCGCGGGTTCAAATCCCGTCGGTCACCCCATCACCCCCGTGGGACCAGTCGTTTCAGTGCCGGTCCTAATGCTTCTTGTCGTCGTCCTTCTTTCCGTCGTCTTTGCCGTCGCTGTTCCCTTGGACGACGAAAAGCGTGACCGGGGCCGAAGAAACGGGCTTCCCTTCGACGTCGATGGCGGCGGCACACAGCAGGGACGTCCCGGCCTTCAGCCGTCCGTAGGAGATGATGTAAGGCGGGCTCGATTTGCTTCCGATCAGCCGGTTGTCGTCGTAGAACTCGACCCGCACGATGGTGGCGTTCGGGTCCGTCACGGCGGCCTCGATCGTGATGGTGGAGCCCTCCGGACTGGAGCTGCCGGAGTCGGGGCGGATGATTCGGACGCTCGCCAGCTGGCCGCTGCCGACGTCGGCGGGAGCCCCGCTCTGATTAGCTCCGACGCCCGCCTCGGAGTGGGATCGCGACCCATCCCCGCAGGCGGGGAGCACGAGGACCGCCACGAGGCCTGCGACCCATCGCATCATCTAAGTTCTGGAGCGCGTACGGCCACGACTGTTACGGGACAACGCGGCGGGGGCATAGGCTGGAAATTTGTACGATCCTCGTACGATTGTCCCGCGGTGAGGCATTTGTAGAAGCCGGCCCGGGCAACGACCCGGACGCAACCCAGGCAGGACGGATAAGTCTGCCAAGCCCCTCCGCCACTTCCTCGTGGGAAGGAGGAACGATGCTCCGAGCAACGAAGATCAGAATCAGGAGACAGGCGGCGATCGCAAGGACGATTCCGAGCGCCACCTTGAGGAAGAGTCTTGCCCGAGAGTGGGGTTTCGGGGCCACGTCTCAAGAGTCTCACCGGGCCGAGTTGCATCTGGGAGTTCTTTTTGCGCGCCTCCCGGCCGATATAATCCTGCGAGATGAAGGCAAAGCTGACGCTGGCCGTCGGACGGCGCTCCGAGAAGGCGGCCGTCCTCCGCATCGAGGGTTCCGTCGACCCCACGACGTTCAAGCAGTTCGACGCCACCTTCCGCTGGCTCAACAAGGAGGGCATCATCTACCTCGTCCTCGAGATGTCCCGCATGACCTACATCTCCTCGGGCGGACTCAGCCTTCTCGTCAAGGCCAAGACCATTCGTGACCGGAGGAAGGGCGGCGCCGTCGTCCTCGTCCGGCCCCAGACCGCCGTCATGAACATCATGAAGATCCTCGGGCTCACCAAAGTCTTCCGCATCACCTCCTCCGTGGAAGAGGCGATGCTGCCGCCCCAGACGCCCCACCCCCCCGAATAGGCCCCCTCGCTTTTCGGGGAAGAATCCCGGGGAATTAGTCGTTATAACGAATATCAGGAGGACCCATGATCACGATCCGGAAGGCCGAGGAGCGCGGCGGCGCCGACCACGGCTGGCTCAACACGAAGCACACGTTCTCGTTCGCCGACTACCACGACCCCAAAGCCATGGGATTCCGCTCGCTGCGCGTCATCAACGAGGACCGCGTCCAGCCCGGCCAGGGCTTCGGCACCCACGGGCACAGCGACATGGAGATCCTCTCCTACGTCCTCGAAGGCGGCCTCCAGCACCGCGACAGCATGGGCACGGGCTCCGTCATCCGCCCGGGCGACGTCCAGCGCATGAGCGCCGGAACCGGCGTGCAGCACAGCGAATTCAACGCGTCCCGCACGGAGCCGGTCCACTTCTACCAGATCTGGCTCTACCCCGAACGCCGCGGGATCACCCCGGGGTACGAGCAGAAGAATTTCCCGGCCGAGGAGCGCACGGACGCGCTGCGCCTCATCGCCTCGCCCGACGGCGCCGGGGGATCCCTCACGATCCATCAGGACGCACGGCTCTACGCCGCGACCCTGACGCCGGGGAAGGACGTCGTCCACGCCCTGGCGCGCGACCGCTTCTCCTGGATCCAGGTGACCCGCGGCCGCGTCCGCCTCAACGGACAGGAACTCCGTGAAGGCGACGGCGCTTCGGTCGCCCAGGAGCCGGAGCTCCAGCTCTCCAGCGAGAAGGGCGGCGAGGTCCTCCTCTTCGACCTGGCGTGAAATGCTTCCGCCGCTCGGGCTTATAATGCCTGCATGAGACCCCTCGCGGCCCTGGCGCTCCTCGGGCTCCTGGCCCCCCAGGCGTCCCCCGTGGACCCCTGGCGGAAGGCCAAGGTCCGCAGCGTCGTGCCGGACGCCGAGGCCCACTCGATCCACTCGTACTACGTCGCGTCGCCGGAAAGCCCCGACGGGCGCTGGGTCCTCTTCTACGCGTCGACCACGAAGGAGGGCTACGAGGGAGACGTCCGCATCCTCGAACGCGCGAGCGGAAGCATCCGGACGCTGGCGTCGACGGTCGTCGTCGAGGACGCCCACCGCGCGGCCTGCCAGCAGTGGATCTCGCAGGGGCGGCGCGTCGTCTACCACGACTTCCGCGACGGCGACTGGGTCGTCGTCTGCGTCGACCTCGAGCCCCTCAAGACCCGCGTCCTCGCGAAGGGCCGCCAGCTGGGCTTCGGCGCGCCCGGCGGCGACGTCGTCCCCATCTACGGGCCGCACGGCGACCCCGGGTCGCGGCGCGACCTGGAGCTCCTGAACGTCGAGACCGGCGAGATCCGCACGGTCCTCACGGCCGCGGCCGTCTGCGAGAAGTACCCGGAGTGGAAGGCGAAGACGTTCGGCGAGCGGCCGATCTCGATCTTCTTCCCGGTCCTCGCGCCCGACGCGTCCCACGCGTTCTTCAAGATCGCCAGCCCGCGGGAGTCGACCCTCGACCGGCGCAGCCCCGAGTTCTTCCGCCGCACGCCGAGCGACCGCAAGGGGCTGATCTGCGTCGACCTGAAGGCGGAGCGCCTGACTTTTCCGCAGCCCCAGGAGTGGGGACACCCTGCGTGGCACTCCGACAGTCGGCAGATCCTCGAGATCAACCACGTCCTCATCGACGCCGACAGCGGCAAGAGACGGGTCATCCCCGAACTCCCCAAGCTGTCCGGGGGGCCGCACCCCTCGGTGCATCCGAGCGGGTCCCTCTTCGTGACCGACTACACGCCGCCGCTGGACGAACCCCGGAAGGGGTTCTGGAGCGTGATGGTCGGCGACCTGCGGGGCCGGGACTACACCGTCGTGCGGACCTTCGACCTGAGCGGCGGCGCGGAGTCGTGGCGCCGCAACCACCCGCACCCCGTCTTCAGCCCCGACGGCAAGCGCCTCTACTTCAATTCCGCCGAGGGCCCCTGGAGCCGTCTCCAGGTCGCCGAAGTCGACTGAGCGCCCGCCCTACTTCTTCAGCGCGTCCTTCGCGGCCTGGCGGACTTCGGGTTCAGGGTCCTCCGACGCAGCCTTGAGGGCCGCCGCGGCGTCCTTGGCGCGAGGACCGAGCGTGCCGAGCGCATCGGCGGCGAGAATCCGGACGAGGAGGTCCGGGTTCTTGAGTTCTCCGATCAGGGTCGCCATCGCCGCGGCGCCGTGCCGGTCGGGGGCGATCCGCAGGAGCGCGAGCGCCGAGGCCACCCGGACGGGCCCTTCCTCGTCCTTGAGCCGTTTGAGCAGCGCCGGCGCCGCCGAGATCGCCGCCGGACCGCACTCGCCCAGCATCTCGGCCCCGATCGCGCGCGCTCCGTCGCTGCCGTCGCCGTCGTATCCCACGAGCTTTTGGAGGACCAGCGCAATGACGCCCTCCAGTTCTTTCGCCTTCGGATCGATCCGGGCCAGCGCGACCATGGCGGCGCCGCATCGGATCGGGCGGAAGTCTTTGACGCCGTCGCTGGGTTGCAGCGCCCGGATCAGCGCCGGAGCGGCCGACGCGGCCCCCGGGCCGAATTTCTGGAGCGCCTGGGTGGCGCTGAAGCGGACGAACCAGTTCTCGTCCGCGAGCGCCTGGGCGAGGCCGTCGATGGAGGCCTTGGCTTCCGCGGGAAGGGCGCCCAGCGCGAGGATGGCGGCGTAGCGGACTTCCGGGTCCTTGTCCTTGAGGGCCTGGACGAGCGCGTCCTCGGCCTCCCGGGCGGCCGGGCCCAGCTCCGCCAGGGCGAGCCCTGCCTGGACGCGGACCTGGGGTTTCGGGTCCCGAAGCTCCGCGACCCAGCCGGAGATCGCCCGGCTCCGCGCGGGCGGCGCGGAAGGATCGCGGGCCAGGGCCTTGTTGTTCGGGGCCTTCATGCTGTAGCGCACCCACTGGGTCTCGCCGGGGCTCTCGCGGCGGCGGCAGCGCGCAACCACCTCGTGTCCGCGCAGGAGCTTCGCGACCGCGTCGGCGAGCTCGGGGGATTTCCCGACGAACACGTGCTCGAAGTCGCGGCGGACGCCGCCGCTTTCCCAGCCGTCCTGCGAGGGCTGCGTCCAGGCCCAGAGGCCGTCGATGAAGGTCAGGCTCCGCTTGTCGTAGCACTCCGTGAAGTAGACCGCGGTCTGCCCGGGCTTCAGGTCCTTGATCTGGGGCGGCACGGCCCCCTCCCAGGAGATCTGGACCTTGATCTCCTTCGCGCCGAGCTTGCCCTTCAGCGGCTTCACGATCTTGAAGCGGAGCGCGCCCCGGGCGGGATCGGCCTTCTCGACTTCGACCAGGGTCGCGGTGTGGAACTCGAGGATGATCTCCGGGAGCGTGATCTGCGCGCCGCCTCCATCGATGTAGGCGGCGAGCGCTCCCAGGGCGGCGACGGCGACGATCATTCTTCAGGGGTCAGGCCACTGAAAAGATATAGCGCCGGGGGCGGGAGTGTTTCCGCGATTTGTTTTTTCGCTCCGCGGCCCAAGGCTTAATCGATCTTGAAGGTGATCTCGTCGTCGAAGATGAGGCGCTCGTAGGGCGTCATGCGCTTCCGGAGCAGGCGGATGGTTTCGCCGCCGACCAGCTTGCTGCGTCGCACGAACATCCAGTCAGATAGGCGCGCCAGCTCGACCTTGCATCGATCGCCGGCGGCCAGCTTGCGGATGATCTCGGGATCGTTCCCGAGGCGGCCGACAAAGCAGCGGCCGTCCCAGGTCGGATCGTTCACCCAGAGGTGCTCGCGGCGCGTCTTCGTCGCAAACAACGCCTTGATGCCGAAATCACGGTCGCCGCGTTTCGGGTGCGCGAGCGCTTCGAGGAAGACATCGATCGTTCTGCGGGCGCGACGGATCGCGGCGGCCATCCCCCGGTCGTCGTCGTCGACCCAGAGGAAGTTCGTGGAGATCCGTCCTTCCAGGGCAGGCTTCGACCGTGATTTCTTTGCCGGCATGAACCGGGGCATTATAACCGGACCGTGGCACGGACGTCACCGCTTCGACGCCTGCTCGACGCCGTCAGATGACCGAGCGGAAGGCGTCGCGCAGGCGGCGTCCCAGGCCGGCGCCCGCGAGCTCCAGCGGCTGCTCCAGAATCAGCAGGCGGCCCTTCTTCTCCAGCACCTTCCAGCGCACGCTCCCGCGCTCCGTGCGCTGGAACGCGAGGCTCACGACGGCGTCGCCGACGCGAAGATCGTCGACCTTGACCCAGGGGAGCCAATCCGGCAGATACGGCTTCAGGAGCAGCGTGCGAAGCGGCGCGACGGGGCGCAGCCCCAGCAGGACCCACAGGTAGAAGAAGACCGACGACACGGACCAGGCCTGGAGGAGGTTCGCCTCCGGGTAGAGTCCCGGCAGCGGACGCTCCGCGCTGCGTTCGTGGCCGCTCAGGACCTCGGGGAGCCGCAGCGACGGGAAGCAGGCGGCCGCCGAGAACTGCGCGTGGATGACCCTCGCGGCCTCCTCGTCGAAGCCGCAGAGGCGCAGCCCCGCCGAGATCGTGGCGTTCTCGACCGGCCACACCGAACCCCGGTGGTACGAGAACGGATCGTAGGCCGGATTGTGCCGCGACAGCGTGCGGATGCCCCAGCCGGAGAACAGATCGTCGGCGAGCAGGCGCCGGGCGACGTGTGCTGCCTTCTCGCGCTCGAGGATTCCGCAGCCGAGGCAGTGGCCGGCGTTCGAGCCGACGCCGTCGATGGGGCGGCCGTCGCGATCGAGCGCCAGCGCGAAGAACTTCTCGCGGGGGAGCCAGAACGCCACGTTGAAGCGCCGGCGGAGCTCCAGCGCCTCGCGGTAAAGCCTGCGGGCCTCGTCGATCCGGCGCAGCGCGAGCGCCAGCTCCGCCGCCGAGAGGAGCGCGAGGAAGCAGTAGCCCTGCACTTCCGCCACCGCGAGGGGGGGAACGGTGACCCGGCCGCGAGCGTCGACGATCGCGTCGCCGGAATCCTTCCATCCCTGGTTCCGGTTGGCTTCGGAGGAGTCGCTTTCGTAGTAGACGAAGCCGCTCCCCTCCCGGAGTTTCCGGCGGATCCAGCGGACGCAGGCGTGGAGCGTGGGGGCCTGGCGGCGAAGGAAGTCGCGGTTCCCGTTCCAGTTGTAGGCACTGGCCAGCGTGACGACCCAGAACGGCGTCGCCGCCACGTCCCCGTAGTAGAGCTCGCGGTTGGAGCGCCCGAGCTCGGCGTTCGGGTTCGCGCGGCGTTCGTGCAGGATGCGGTCGGGCTCCTCGTCGCGCCACGCGTCCCACCGCACTCCGCGATAGAGCGCGACCCGCGCGAGCGCGTCCTCGTTGTAACGGCAGGAGCGGAGCGAGGCCTGCCAGCCCGCCGTGAGGATGTCGCGGCCGAAGACGCCGACGTAGCGTGGGACGCCGGCGTTCAGGCCGGGTGGCACGCCGTCCGGCGACCCGAGCGCGGGGAGCGAGAGGGCGTCGAGGTCCGCGGCCGCCCGCTCGAGGATCCCGTTGATGAGGCCGTTTCCGGTCCGGATCCGCGTCGACTCGGGAGCTTCGGAGCGTCGGCCGCCGACGGCGACCGGCCGTCCGTTCGCGCGCGGGACGAAGTCCAGGCGGATCGTCCACGCCTCGCGGGCGGCCATCGTGCGGCGGAGGCGGACGCGCGTCCTCGATCGCGTCGAAGCCGTCACGCGCGCGCCTTCGGACGAGAGGCGCACCTCGAGCGAGCGTTCCACCGGGTCGCCGTTCTTCGGCGCCCCGCGGCCATAGAGGGCCCGGAACTCCGGGGTCGGCGCGCGGCGCCGCCGGCCGAAGACCTTGCGGTAGTGAAAGGACGGGCTTCCGCCGTTCCATGCCACCCGCGCGGGCAGGCCGCGTCCCGGGGCCGTCCGGGCCAGCTTGCGCGTCTCCTGCGCCTGGGGATCGCGGAGTGGGCAGTTCCATTCGAGATCGAGCTCGACGCGCCGCTCGCGCTCGGAATGATTCTCCAGCGTGAGCGTCTCGGACCAGCCGTCGTCGACGGAGCGGAGGATCGTGAGGTCGAGCGCGCCGGTCGGGATCGAGCCGGCGGGGAGGTCGCCTTCCTTCGCGGAATCGGGGACGATGAAGACGCCGGACCAGCGCTCCGACGAGAGGGGCGCCCCGAAGGTGCAGCGCGGCGTGCGGCCGTTGACCGCGAGACGGTAGAGGTCGACGAAGCAGGTGCCCGCGGCGAAGAAGCCCTGGAGCCGCTCGCCGGAGAAGTCGCCATGCGGGGCGCTCGACAGGTATACCCATCCTTTGAAGAGGGTGACGAGGTCGGGGTCCGTGCAGCCGGGCGAGAAGGGGGACGGAGCGCCGAGCTCGTTCATGCGTGGCGGGCGAGCAGAAGCAGCAGCGCCGAGGCCCCGAGGAGCGCCGGGATGAGCCAGGAGCGGCGGAGGTTGAGCCAGAGCTGCATGCTCCGGCTCCGCGCCTTCCGGTCGAAGCGGCCGTGTGCCCCGTAGGGTCCGGGGACCGGCGTGAACAGATTCCCCGCGCGGCCGCCGGGCAGGGGCTCGTCGAGGAACTGTCCGTCCACCGCCGTCTTGGCGAGATAGCGGTCGAGGATCTTGGCGAAGAACTTCGAGCCCAGGATGGCCTCCACGGTCGGCCAGCCCACGTCGAGTTCGCGACGCCGGTGCGTGGCGGCCCACACGATCGCCCTCGCGGCGACTTCGGGCTGGAAGATGCGGCCGACGGGCCGGGGGTGGCGCTCGACGTGGCTGCGGCACCAGCTGAACTGCGGCGTGTTGAGCGCGGGCAGCTGGACCATCGTGAGGTGCACGTCGATCCGGTCGTGCAGGAGTTCCGAGCGGAGGGAGTCCGTGAAGCCCCTCACGGCGTGCTTCGCGGCGCAGTACGGCGCCTGGAGCGGGATGGCCCGGTAGGAGAGGGCGGAGCCGACCTGGACGATCGTCCCCCGGTTGCGGCCGCGCATGCGCCGCAGCGCCGCGAGGGTTCCGTAGACGGTCCCGAAGAAGGTCACACGGACGGCGCGCTCGAACTCCTCCGGCGGGATATCGAGGACCGGGGAGAAGACCGTCGCCATGGCGTTGTTGACCCAGATGTCGATGGGTCCCAGCGCGCGTTCGATCTGCTCGGCGGCGGCCTCCACCTGGGCGGGCACCGCGACGTCGGCCGCGATCGCGAGCGCGCGGCCGCCCCGGCCCGAGAGCTCCGCTCGCGTCTCCTCGAGGCGGGCGGGATCCCGGGCCAGGACCGCCACGGCGTCTCCACGGGCCGCGAACGCCAGTGCGGTGGCTTTCCCGACGCCGGCCGTGCCTCCGGTGACGACGACGACGGCCATCTAGGGTCGGACCGTCTCGGTTCTGGGGGCGCGCCGCTGGAACTCCCGGGCCAGGATGCCGAGCGCGAAGGCGCCCACGGCGAGGCCGATGTCGCGCAGCGCGACGTCGTAGAAGTTCCCGGCGATCAGCAGATTGACGACGATGCCGCAGAGCCAGGCGCCGACGACGAAGCCGCCGATGCGCGGGATCGCGGCGACCAGGATGCCCGCCAGGATTTCGATCGCCCCGGCGATCAGCATGAACGTGTGTCCGCTGACGGGGAGCATCTTCTCGATCTGCGGCGCCAGGTACATGTCCCAGTTCGCCAGGACGTGCATGAACTTGTCCGCGCCCGCCACGATGGGGGCGATGACGAAGCCCGCCTGCAGGAGGCGGAAGGCCTGGTAGGCGGGGCGGCGCTCGAAGCGGACCGGCTCGGTCCGGACTTCGGGCAACGGTCGGATCTCAGGGGTCCGACGAGGTTCCAGAATTCGTGTTCCGGCCATGATGGTCCCTCCTAATGGTCGCCGCCCTTGCGGCTCCCGGAGCTCCCGGCGTTCGAGATTCGCGCGGCCCGGGACTTCGACATCCCCTTGCGCTTCAAGGCCTCGTACTTGTTCTTGTGCTTGATCGAATGTCCGGCCATGGGGGGTCCTCCTAACTCTGGTCGATGGTCCTGAAATACTGATCCCCGAGCGGGCTCCGCGATACTCGAGGACGGGCGGTGCATTCCTTGCGCGTGTCCGGGAAAACCGCTACGATCCGCTGCCACCCTGAGGAGGAATCACGATGAATCCGCTGATCGAGATCCGCGTCGGCAGTGATTCGGACCTTCCCCGAATCGAAAAGGCGTTCGCGACCCTGGAGGCGCTCGAGATCCCCTTTTCTCCTCGGGTGCTCTCGGCCCACCGGACGCCCGCCCGCACGGGGGCCCGGACCCGCGAGCTCGAGAGCGCCGGCGTGAAGGTCGTGATCGGCTGCGCGGGCGGCGCCGCCCACCTGGCCGGCGTGACCTCGGCGGAAACCCTGATCCCCACCCTGGGAATCCCCATCGGGACGACCCAGTACAAGGGAATCGATTCGCTCCTCTCGACCATCCAGATGCCCGAGGGCATCACGGTCGGCAGCGTCGGAGTCGAACAGGCGGAATACGCGGCCTATGTGGCCGCCCAGATCGTGGCGCTGGACAACCCGGCGCTGCGCGCGAAGATCCGCGCGAAGCGCGGCCTTCCGGCGGCGGTTCCGGCGTCGCGCGATTTCGTCGCGCTCGCGGGCCCGAAGGCCGATAAGCCGGGCAAGGACGCGATGGACCTCCTGACGGAGCTCGGGGTGAAGGACACGGCGGTCTTCGAGGCGGGCGCCGTCGCCGAGATGGAGAAGGCGGGCGCGCGGGCGATCATCGCGTGGGCCCCGGAGGACGGCCTCTCGCGGCCGTCGGACATCGCGGCCAGGACGGACATCCCCGTCGTCGCGGCGCCGCTCGCGCCGGGCGCGGTCTCGAGCGATTTCCTGCCGCGGCTCCTCGAGAAGGGGCCGATCGTCTCGGTCGGCATCAACCGCCCGAAGAACGCGGCGCTGCTGGCGGCCATGATCGTGGCGACCTGCTCGTCCGCCGTCCGCGAGGGCCTGCGCGCGCACCGCGAGCGGCTCGCCGAGGAAGTCGAGAAGAAGGACAAGAGGCTGCTCGCCGAGGGGATCCGCAAGTATCTGGAAGGAATGAAGAAGTAGGCGCGGATCCCCGGCGTCAGAAGTACTGGGGGCGTTGAGCATGGGGACGCCGCGTCAGGATCCCGCCGATCCGTTCACCGTTCGGCCGCCCAAGCCGCGCTTTCCCCACCCGGTCCGCATCACCACGGCGGCGCTATCCTGTGACGGCTCGATCCTCGTCGCCCTCGACGCCGAGGGCATGATCAACGGCTGGAACGCCCGCAGCAAGCGGCTGTTGTATCGGCGCGCGGTCCTGGCGAAGGACGACGTCCCCCAGCGGCTCACCTGTTCTCCCGAAGGGCGATACCTCGTGCTGTCTGCCCGCTCCTATCCGGGATCCCTGATCCGGGTGCTCGGCCTTTCCACGGGAGAGGAGCTTCGACGCTTCGATCGGGGCTTCTGTCCGGCGTTTTCGCCCGACGGGGAGATCCTGGCGGCTACGGATGGCCCGGCGCTTCGGCGCTGGGCGCTGAAAAGCGGAGCGGAGCTCCCGGTCCTCGAGGCGCCGGACGCGGAGCTCAAGTGGGCGGCTTATTCTCCGAAGGGCGATTTCATCGCGGTCTCGGACGAGAAGGCCGGAGTCGTCGTCTGGAACGTGGATAAACGTCGTCCCGCCACGCTCGGCGCCCTGGGATTCGGGAGAGCCACGGGGCTGGCCTTCTGGCCCGACGGAAGGATTGTGGCGATCGGAACGCACTGGGGAGTTCGGTTCCTGGATCTGAGGGGCGAGGAGCTCTCCTTGAAGACCCACGAGGAGTATGCGCGCGGTGCGCTCAAGTTCCTGAGCGACGGGCGGCGCATGGTCGCCGCGGTCGGACAGTCCGGCATCCTGGTCTGGGATGTCGCTACGGGACGTCCGCTGCACACCTGGAGAGCGTCCACGTTGCCGGACGGATTGATCGACGTCTCCGAAAGCGGGGACGCGGCCATCTGGATCGAGCGTGGCGGGATGCGCTTGGAGAGGATCCCCCGAGTCCTGGGAGGGGAATCGGAGGGACACGTCATCCGAAGCGTCGGGTTTACCGCAGATGGCCGTGCCCTCACGGGCGACGACGAGGGAAACGTTCGATTCTGGAACCCCGTGACGCAGCAGGAGCTTCGTCGAATCACGGTCCCTCAGCGCCAGATCCATTCCTTTTCACGGGACGGCCTCTGGGCGATCTCCGGCGGCGGCGGCGACGCGGTTCATCTGTGGGACCTGGCGTCCGGAAAAGAGGTGTTCAAGTCCGAGGCGAGGCCTCACGTCAATGCGATCGGCCTTTCCCCGGATCGCACGACTCTGGCGCTCGGGTATCCCGACGGCGCCGTTTCGCTTTGGGACGTCCAGACGAGCCGGGAGCGCTGCCGGATCCGTCTGGAGATCGCCGGCGTGTCGTCGATCGCGTGGTCTTCCGACGGCAAGAAGTTGGCCTGGGGGGACGAGCTGGGAGCGGTCGTCATTGCCGAGGGAACTCGAGGCTCCGAACCGCTGCGGTTCAAATCCCGGGCGGAGGTGGCGATCCGCGAGTTGACGTTCGGCGCCGATGGAAAATCCCTGGTCGCGTTGGACAGGCTCGGCGATCGCCGGCTCTATCGGGACGAGGCCGGGGTGGAGCCGGTCCCTGCCGAAGCGATCCCCCGGAATTCGGGACTGGACGATCGCTGGAATGCGAGCGGCTTCATCCAGAGGGAAGGGACCCCTGGCCACGTCCGCATGGCGATCTCGCCGGACAGGAGCTACGTCATTACCGCGACCGGCTTTGGCAGCGCGCTGATCTGGGAGGCCCCCGGCGGGCCTTAGGGCTGCTTCGGGGCGTCGGGCTTGGGAGCCGCGTCGGCGCTCTTGAGCCACTCCTCCCACTCGGCCTTGATCTTCGACTTCGTCACGCCCTTGGGGAGCGCGCTGTCGCGGCCCGTGAGCGCGTTCAGCACCGCCACCGCCGCGATGCCGAACTCCGGCTGCTCGTGGTCGATGAAGGCGATCAGCTTGGGGTAGGCGGCCTTGCCGAAGCCTTTCACCTTCGCGAACGCCACGCCTTCCGGGCGGTCGGGGTGCTCGAAGCCGCCGCCGGCGCGCAGCTCGCGGATCAACGCATCCCAATTGATGTTGTCCACCGTCTCGGGGGGCTTCGCCAGCTGGGTGGGCTTTGGGTCTTCCGGCTTGTCGCCGCTCTTCAGCACGATCGGCTTGTCGGAGGACTGGGGGAGCTTCGGCTGGAACACGACGGTGCCCGTCTCCTTGGGCGCGCTCGCCTTGACCGGCGGCGGCTCCTCGTGGCCCTTCATGGTGAAGGCGATGGTGACCACCACGACCGCCACCGCGCCGATGCCGAGGCCGATCCAGAGGCCGCTGCCGCTGCTGGATTGTTCGGGGGCGCGGACCGCCGGGATCGTGCCGGACGAGCGGTTGCGCTCGCGGATCCGGGTGCCGCGCTCGCGGGGGGCGGGGACCGGCTCCGGCGGGGGAATGGGCGGGCTGATCGTCTTCACCGCCAGGCTCGTGGCGCCGGAGGGGACCTTCGCCATCTGGCCGCAGTCGGGGCAGCGGACCGTCGATCCGGGCGAGACCGAGGTCACGTCCATCGACGACTGGCAGCGCGGGCACTTCAGGATCTTGGCCATGAATTCGCCCCTTCGTTCAACCGCAGGACATCTATGATACGCCGCCTCCTCCCTAATGCTACAGCTTCTTTTGTCGCCACGGTCGCGATGGTAAGATGCGCCGTTCTGGAAGAAGGAGAACAGGCATGGCCGGGAAAAAAGCGAGCGCGGCGGACGCGGAACTGATCCTCAAGCTCTACGACCTGCGCCGGGAAGAAGTGATGCGCCAGGCGCGCAAGGACGTCATCGCGAAATTCGTCCCCAAGACCTACGACGAGTTCGTCGCGGTCACCAAGGGCGACCACCCGATCAATACGGCGTACCGGATGGTGTCCTCCTACTGGGAGATGGCGGCGGGCTTCGTGAAGTTCGGCGCGCTCCACCTCGACCTTTTCGCCGAGAACTGCGGCGAGGGCCTCATCATGTTCGCCAAGGCCCAGCCGCACCTCGAGAGGCTCCGCAAGGAGGTCGCCGCGACGGCGTACCTCAACATGGAATGGGTCGTGCGGAACAGCAAGGAGGCGGCGAAGCGCCTCGAGGTCCACAAGAAGCGGCTCGCGGGGATGACGGCGAAGTAGGGGCCGATGAACGCCCGCTACGAAATCCATCCGGACGAGGGATACTCCGAGTCCTGCTTCGAGGGTGGCGTCACGCTCCTCGACTTCGCGACGTTCGTCCAGAAGGTCTGGGCGGACCCGCGGTGGAGGGCGGAGCTCGACGGGCTGATGGACTTCTCCAACGCCACGATCGAGATGACCGACGAGGAGCTGCAGAAGCTCATGAAATCCATGCTGAAGGACGCCCGCTGCAGCCTCGCCCGCTGGGCCTTCGTGGTCCGCACGGCCGACACCTTCGGCTGGCTGCGGAAGGTGGACGTCCTCTCCGCGCAGCAGTCGACCTTCCGGATCTTCTTCTCCCGGAAGGAGGCGGAGGAGTGGCTCCTCCAGCCGCGAGTGAAGGGAAACCCCGGTCGCTGAGGCGGGACCTCAGCGGAGCCCGAGCATCTCGAGCGGGTTCGTCGTCACCATCCGCAGCACGTCCGCGCGGGGCAGCGCGCCCAGCTTGATCACGCGCTCGACGATCTCCGGCAGCGTCGAATTGCTGCCCGCCAGCGTGCCGTCGGGGAGCCGGAGCGAGCCGTCCGGAAAGGTGCGCACCGTGAGGCCGCCCAGCTGGATGTCGCTCGTGTCCTTGCGCTTGGTGATGTAGAGCCCGTCGCTGATGAGGATGATCTTCTTCTTGGGCCGGCTGCGGAAGATCAGCCGCACGAGGTTGTCCGAGACGTGCACGCCGTCGGCGATGATCTCGGTGTAGAGGTCGTCGTCGATGAGCGCGAAGCCCGGCAATCCCGGCGTCCGGTGGTGCAGCGGGTTCATGGCGTTGAAGAGGTGGGTCACGCTGCGCACGCCCATCTTCTTGGCCTCGGCGGCCTGCTCGAAGGTCGCGGTCGAATGGCCCATCGAGACGCGGACGCCCTTCTTGACGAGGAACTTGACGGCCTCGTGGGCGCCGGGCAGCTCGGGCGCGATGGTGACCAGCTTGACGATCCCTTCGCCGGCTGCGATCCACTCCTTGATCTCGGCCAGGTCGGGCGGCCGGAGATGCTTCGGGTTGTGCGCGCCCTTCCGCTCCGGATGGAGGAAGGGCCCTTCCAGGTGGACGCCGAGGATCTTCGCGCCCTTCTCGGAGCCCTGGACCTTCTTGACGGTCTCGAGGGACTTGATGAAGTCTTCCTTCGACGAGCTCACGAAGGTGGCGAGGAAGCCCGCGACGCCCTGGGGCTTGAGGTGCGACGAGAGGCCCAGCAGGTCCTCCGGGTTCTCGCTCATGACGTCGAAGCCGGCCTGGCCGTGGAAGTGGATGTCGATGATTCCCTTGGTCATGCGGGTACTTTACGAAGTAGGCCCGGGCATTGCACGCTTTGTGCAGCGGGGCGGAGTAGACTGATTTTGAACCATGACGCCGTTCGAAAGGCGATTCCTGATCGGGTTCGCCGTCCTGATCCTTCTGGGCGGGGTCGTCTTCTTCCACTGGCTGCAGGGATGTCCTGCGTGGTCCTTCAATGAACCGAGCGCCCGTTATAACCTCAAGTCGCTTGCGACGGCGCAAGAGGATTTCTTCGAGCAGGACCGCAATGAGAACGGCATCAAGGACTACTGGCGGGCGGACGTCGCGGGACTCTACACCGAGAAGTATCGGGGCGAGACCCTCAGGCTGATCGAATACTCGTGCGCGGTGGCGGACGACCGTCCCGTCGTCCCGGCGGGGCCGCGGGCCTCCAAGTCCGGCTATTGGTTCCGGGCGATCCGCTTTCCGAACGAAGACAAGCCGGACCCGGCACGGTTCGCCTTCTGCGCGTTCCCCGAGAAGAACCCCGAGATCGGCCGATACACGTTCATCATCAGCGAACAGAAGGTCGTGTATCGAAAGGACCTGGGCAAAGCCCGGGGCATCGAGGTCTGGCCCGACGATCCGGAAAAGGCCGGCTGGACCAAGGTGGACTAGGTCAGCTCCCCGGATACAGCGACCACGTCTCGGCCGCGACCACGAGCCCGTTGTGGAGGAAGTGGGCGAGCATGGACGGGTAGAGGCTCCCGGAGCGGTGCCGGAGCCAGCCGAAGTAGATTCCCAGCGGCACGTGCGTCAGCAGCATCGGGACGGAGAGGTGCAGGAGCCCGAACGCGATCGCCGACAGCAGGATCGTTTCCCTTGCATCCAGGCTCCGGCGGAGCAGGCTGAAGATCACGCCGCGGAACCCGAGCTCCTCGAAGAGCGCGGGGGCGGCCGCGAAGAGCAGGAAGGTCAGGACGAGGGGCTGACCTTGGAAGGACTTCAGCTCGGACTCGCGGTGAAGGTGGAAGAGCCGATCCAGGCCGGAGGTGTAGGCGTGCACGACCGCGATGATGGGCAGCGACGCCAGCGCCACGAGCGCGTACCCGACGACGCCAAAGCCCGGGCGCCGGAGGGCGTCGGCGAACTCGGATCGAAACACGAAGACCGCCACGACGATGATGGCCGCCAGAATGGCGCTCCCCGCGACTTCGGCGACGAAGGGTTCCGACACCTTCGAGACCGCGAGGGTGAGGAGCTGCCCCGCGAGCAGGATGACGTAGAACGCGACCAGGGCGTGGATGCCGCTGATGCCCGCGGACTGCCGGAGGGTCCGTTCGATGCGGAGCTTCGCGCGGGCCTGGCGATCTTCCGGCGGCTCGCCCCGGCGATGGCCGCAGTTCGGGCAGAAGGCCGCGTCCTCCCGGAGCGGGCGTTTGCAGGAGACGCAGTCGGCCGGCAGGGGAGGCGGGGCGTCCGCGGGCGCGTCCATCAGGCGCGGCGGCGGCGGGCGTAGGCCCGCTCCCGGTGGCCCGCCGAGACCGCGGAGAAGAGCGCGACGACGATGAAGATCTTGATGATGAAGCCCTTGAGGAAGGATTCCGGCTCCATCATGCCCCCGATGACCTGCGACGTGACGTACATCAGCAGCGCGGTCAGCGCCGCCGCGAAGGGGTTGGTCTGGGCCCACCACCACAGCCCGACGAAGGCTGCGCCGAGCACCCCGGCGATCCCCGCCATGAGACGGACCGACCCCCGGGACTGCTCGATCAGTTCCGCCCAGGTCATTCCGGTCGTCGCCTTGATCTCCGCGTCGCGTTCGGCGGGGGTGAGCCCGAGGTCCGAGTGCTCCGCTTCGCGGACCGCCTTGTCGATTTCGCTCATCCCCGAGAAGTAAAGGAAGACGGCCTGGAAGAGGGTGAGGACGGCGACGATCAGCATCCAGCGCCGGCCCCGGTTGACCTTCTGCTGGTTCTCCGCGCGCTCCCGCTTGCGGTTCATGATGCGGATCCGGTCGCCGCGGGTCGGGATCTTGGCGCCGCACTTCGCGCAGTACTTCTCCGTCTTCTCCACCCCGGCGCGGCACTTGGGGCAGCGGACCAGGGGGGCCGCGGGCAGCGGCGCCACGGCCGGCGCAGGACCGCCGCAGGCGAGGCAATGCCCCTCGGAGAAACCCTGATCGTTTCCGCAGGCCGTGCAGGTCACGCGGTTATCTTAGCCGATCCTCGACGCCCCGCGCTTCAGGAACGTTAAAGGAACGTGAAACCCGCGGCCGCCGTCCTGCTCCTGGCCGCCGCCTCCTGCGCGGCGCCGCCGGAGGCCGACCTGCGGCTCCAGACCGGCCGGACCCGCGTCATCGCCCACCGGGGCGGGACCGGGCCCGACGGGACGATCGCGGGGTGCCGGCGCACCCTCGCGATGGGGGTGGTCTTCCTCGAGCTCGACGTGCGCCTCACCAAGGACGGCTTCGCCGTGATCCTGCATGATCCCCAGGTGGATCGGACGACCGACGGCGTCGGGCCGGTGGATCAGATGACGCTGGTGGAGCTCCGCAGACTGGATGCGGGCGCGAAGTTCCGGGATCCCGCCGAGCCCAACCGCTCCTACGCCGGCGAGCGGGTGCCGACCGTGGCCGAGATGCTCCACGCCGTCGGCGAGCGCGGGGTGGTCCTGCTGGAGCTGAAGGTGCCGAAGGCCGCGGGCCCCGTGGTGGAGGCCATCCGCGCGGAGGGCGCGTTCCACCGGGCCGTGGTTCGGACGGACGACGTCGAGGTCCTGGCGGCGATCCGGAAGAGCGAGCCGCGGATCCTGACGGGAAGCTTCGGTCCGCTGCCCGCCGGGGCGGAGCTGGACGCCCTCGTGTCGCGCCTGCACGGCCTCGGCGTGAGCACGATGACGCCCCGCCAGGTGCCGTCGAGGGAAACCGTGCAGCGCTTCCACGCGGCGGGGATCGCGGTCTGGGGCACCAACACGAACGACGAGAACGTCATGCGGCAATGGATCGACGCGGGGGCGGACGGCGTCATCACCGACGTGCCGGACGTGCTGCTGTCGATCCTCAGAACTGGATCGCCGCCGCGGCGTTCGTGATCGCGAAGTTGTTCCCCGCGACCGCCGCCACCGCGCCCGGCGTGAGCGCCGCCGCGTAGTTCCCCGACGCGTCCGAGCCCTGGGTGGACACGATCCAGGTGTTGCCCACGGCCTGGATCGTCGACGAAGTCGTGGCGTTGTTCAGGCCCACGCCCGTGTTGCCCTGCAAGGTGTTGGTCCCCGCGGTGGACGCGTCTCCCAGGTTCGGCACGCTCGTGTCGTTCGCGGTGACGCCGTCGATCGCGTTGGAGGTGATCGCGTTCTGCCGCAGGATCGGCGCGGCCGTGTCGAAGACGTCGACGCCGCTGCCCGCATTCGCCGTGATGGCGTTGTTGACGATGGTCGGCGAGGCGCCCTGGTAGACGCGGATGCCGGAGGCCCCGCAGCCGGTGATGCTGCACTGGCTGAGCGTCGCGCTGCTGCCGTCGAAGACGACGCCCACGCTGCCTGCACCGGTCACGGTGACCTGGACGCCCGCGAGCTGGGCCGCGTTCCCCATCACGAAGGCCGTCGTCACCGTCGTGCCGCCCTGGGTCCCGCCCGAGATCGTGTAGAGCCCGCCTCCGCTCACGAGCGTGGCGGGCGCCCCGGCGCCCTTGGTGGCGGGGTCGCCCTCGATCAGGACGCCGGGCCGGACCCGGATGGGGAAGATCTCGCCGCTCGAGGCGCTGTAGGTGCCGGGGGCGAGGAAGATCGCGTCGCCCGAGATCGCGAAGTGGAGGGCGCGCGTGATCGACCGCAGCGGGAAGCTCGGGGTCCCGTGGCCGTGGAAGTCGTCCCCGAAGACCGGGTCGACGTAGATGTTGAGCGAGAAGGTGTCGTCGACGCTGCACGCGGGGATCACGAGGGCCAGGAGCGCCAGCCCGAGAAGACGTCCTTTCATGCGCCGCACCTCTCTATAACTTTACACCCGAGAGGCGGGCTTCCCTGTTCAGACCAGGATGTACCCCTTCAGGGGGGCCTTCCGGGCGGGCTTCGCGGCGGGCGCGGGGGCCTCGCGCTCCAGCTTGCGCAGCAGCGGCTCGAGGAACTCCAGCGGCAGGCCGATGACGTTCGAGCGCGAGCCGTCGATGCGGCGGATCAGCGGGTCGTTCTTCTCGCGGATGGCGTAGCCGCCCGCGTACTGGGTCGGGTCCTTCCGGGCCACGATCTTCTCGATCGGCGGGTCGTCGTGCAGGGTCACCTTCGAGGTGACGAACTTGACGATGCGGAAGCTGCCCTTCTGCAGGACGACGCCGGTGCCCAGCGTATGGGTCTGGCCCGCCAGCGAGCGCAGAAGCCGGACGGCGGCCTTGCGGTCGCGCGGCTTTCCGTATATCCTGCCGCCGTACGCGATCATCGTGTCCGCCGCGAGCACCCACTCGGTGGGGAAGCGGCGGGCCACCGCGTCGGCCTTGAGGCGCGCGTTCGTCACGCAGGTCGCCTGCAGCGTCTTGCGCCGGACCTCGCGGACCCCGGACGGCACGACGCGGAAGCGGTGTCCCTTCAGGAGTTTCTTTCGCGACAGCGACGCGGAAGCCAGGATGAACATGGGCGAAAGTGTAGACTCGAAAGGCGTCCGGCTCAAGCACAGAATTCTGCAGTCGCCGATGGCCGGCTGCACCGACCTGGCCTATCGGAAGATCGCCCGCCGCTTCGGCTGCCAGATCGCCTTCACCGAGATGGTGAAGGACCGGCCCGTCGTGCAGGGCAACGCCAAGACCCTCGACATGCTCCGCACGGCCGACTGGGACCACCCGCTGGGGATGCAGGTGGTGGGCCGCGACGAGACCCTCCTGCGGGAGGCCGCCAAGCGCCTCGAGGGCCTGGGGGCGGACGTGATCGACATCAACCTCGGCTGCCCGGTGCCCAAGGTCGTCAACGACGGCTGCGGGGCCGCGCTGCTGCGGGAGCCCGAGCAGGTGGGGCGCATCCTCGACGCGATGATCCCGGCCGTGAAGGTCCCCGTCACGATCAAGATGCGCACGGGCTTCGACGAGGGCGACGACGACCGCTTCCTGCGGATCGCGAAGATCGCCAGCGGCTGCGGGGTCGGCGCCATCACGGTGCACGGCCGGACCCGCAAGCAGATGTACACGGGCTTCTCGAACCACGAGGCGATCCGCGCCGTGAAGGAGGTCGCCTCGGTGCCGGTGATCGGCAACGGCGACATCCGCAGCGGGGCCGACGCCAAGAAGATGATCGAGGACACCGGCTGCGACGGCGTGATGCTCGCGCGCGGCGCGCTGGGGAACCCCTGGATCTACCGCGAGGTCGAGGAGTACCTGGAGAAGGGGACCCTGCCGCCGCCCCCCTCGGTGGCCGAGAAGGCCGCCGTCCTCCGCGACCACTTCGCGGCCCAGCGCGAGATCTACGGCGACGAATTGGCCTGCCACCTCATCCGCCGCGTGATCCACTGGTTCGTGAAGGGCTCCTCCGGCTCGGCCGCGCTGCGCGAGAAGGGCAACCACGTCGCGACGCCCGAGCAGTTCGACGCGCTCGTCCGGGAGTTCGAGGCGTCCCACTACGAAGTTTCAGCGAAGGACGCGAAGCTGCGGGCCTGAAGTTACCGCGCGAAGAGACGGGAGACCAGCGCCGTCACGCCGTTCCGGGGGGCGGTCGCCGAGCTCCCGCGGGCGAGGACGTCGCGTTCCAGGCGCAGGCGCCGGAGCGTCTCGAGGCACTCGACGCAGTACTCGACGTGTTCCGGGCTCGGCTCGAAGCCGTACCCGATCCGGCTCAGCTCTTCCAGCGTGGGGTGAAGCGTTTTCATGCAGGAGTATGACGCGGCGACCCCGCCGAAATCAAAAAAAAAGGCCGTCCCGGCGGGGACGGCCTTGACTGTCTTTGTCGGCGCGACGCTTAGTCGGTCAGGCGGGGGTTGTACTCGGGGCGCGGGCCGCGCTCCTTGACCTCGACCTGCTCGTACTCCTTGACCTGTTCCGAGTTGAACTGCTTGCCGCACTCGAAGCTGGTGCAGCGGTACTCCTTCGCCGCGTTGTCGCTGAAGGCGTTGATGTCGTTCTTCTTGACGCGGTTGCCGCCGCAGTAGGGGCACTTCGCGCGCTGCCAGTACTTCTTGGGCGCTTCGGTCGCGGCGACTTCGCTCTTGGAGCCGTCGGCCTCCTGCACGATCTTCTTGGGCTTGATGCGGCCGGCCGCCTCGTCCTTGCAGCGGTGGCAGAACTTGCCGAACCCGACGTGGGTGCACTCGAACTTCTGGCGCTGCTGGCGGATCTTGTGGGTCATCGTTTCCTCTAATTCAGGGGTTATACTTTTAGCGAGTTCGGAGAGCCATTTCAACCCTTAATTCGACGTTGGGACCCCCGCATGAGCGTCGCGCTGCTGGCCGCCGTCCTTTTGGCCCAGACGAGGGTCCCCCTCCCGGAGACCCTGACCAGCAAGCACTACGAGATGAAGACCTCCGCCCCCAAGGAGGAGGGCCAGGAGCTCCTCGACTTCATGGAGCTCGTCCACCAGACCTACACGGCGCTGCTCAAGCCCGACAACCCCCAGGACCTCGACAAGAAGCGCTTCACGATCCTCCTCTACAAGGACATGGAGGAGTACGTGAAGGCCGGGGCGCCGCCGGGGTCGGGGGCGTACTACGACCCGTCGACGAAGCAGCTCGTCGGCTGGTACGACACCACCTTCATGAAGCCCTTCTTCGCCCACGAGGGCATGCACCAGTTCACCGACGCGACCTCGAAGAACTTCTTCAACTTCAACATGTGGTTCACCGAGGGCATCGCGGACTGCATCGGCAACTGCGAGGTGCGCGGCAAGAAGCTCTACATGTGCGTGAAGAGCGGCATGATCGCGCGGATGCGGCTCCAGACGATCCAGGCGGCGATCCGTCAGGGCGGCCTGCCCCGGTTGGAACGCCTCATGACCCTGCCGAAGCCGGTCTTCATGAACAACGCCGAGCTCTGCTACGCGATGTCCTGGAGCTTCTGCCACTTCCTCATCACCTTCCCGAAGGACGAGGACCGCGGCTCCCAGATCCCCGACGGGAAGTACCGGAAGAACCTCGCGGGCTACTACGAGCAGATCCGTGCCGGCGGGGTCTCCCACGAGAAGGCCTGGGCCGAGTCCTTCAAGGGCATCCCGATGGACGAGCTCGAGGAGCAGTGGAAGAAGTACGTGCTGGGCCTCGACGCCGGGAAGTTCATGGGGATCCGCGCCCACGAGCTGAGCGCGGACGAGCTCTCGAAGCAGACGGGGCCGATCGACGCCGGCTACACCGGCATCCTCATCGAGGAGGCGGTGGCCGACGGCGCGGCCGCGAAGGGCGGGATCCAGAGCGGGGACGTCGTCGTCCGCTTCGACGGCAAGCGCTTCCCCCGCCACGACGCGATGAACCGGCTGCGCGTCTGGATGCAGGACGTCCCCTACGGGCGGCCGGTGAAGGTGGTGGTGCTCCGCGGCGGCAAGGAAGTCGAGTGCAGCTGCAAGTGGGAGTCGCCGCGGAAGTAACCTTAGGTCAACTCAATCGCCATCTTGATCCGCCGCGCGACAAAGAGCAGCAGCACCATCGGAATCATCAAGTTCACCACGACGTTGTTGGTGAACGTCATCTCCCCCGGGGAGGAGATGGGAAGGAAGAGCAGCACGGCGCACGCGACGAGCCAGAAGGTGCGGAGCCAGTGCAGCCGCATGGGGTCCTCGCGGAACAGGACCCCCCAGCCGACCAGGTAGAGGACGATCAAGCCCGCGGCCCCCATCGTGACCAGGTTCATCGTGCGGACCTTCTGATGGTGTTCCGGCGAGTGCCAGTGCGTGGGGGCTTTGATGACGCGGGGGAAGAGCCCGTCGAACTCCTCCCGGCACTGGGACTCCAGGGTCTCGGGGGCGTAGACCAGGAGCGTCAGCGTGCCGTCCCGCAGGGGGAAGACCACCGCGAAGCCGACGATGGGGACGTCTTTTATGACCCCCTGGTAGCGGTACGACGCGATGTCGAACTCTTTCCAGTGCAACGGCGCAAAGGTCCAGGTGGCCCCCGGCGGGAAGGGCACGCAGGAGAGGACGTCGTCGGGCTTGACCCCGTCGGGGTTCTGGCGCAGGACGCTGATATTGTCGGAGATGACGACGCTGACGAGTTCCCAGGGTTCCCGTCCGCGGGGGCGGATGAAGCGGGGCGGCGTCTCGCGTGGCGAGGTCGGCCGGTAGCCGGACGGGAGCGACAGCTCGTACGTGGGTTTCTCGCCGTGGATCGGGGTATCGTCCGCGGCGGCCAGCGCCAGGCAGAGGAGCAGGATGCTCACGACGCAATTTTAGCACGCCGCGCAGGGGTTGCATCGGAGGCCCCGGAAAGCTAAGACAGTCCCGGTGGCGAGAACGCTGACCCTGCTCCTGCTCCTGGCGTCCTGCGGGACCCCGGCGCCCGCGCCGGCAGCCCCGCAGCGCGACGACGTCCGGGCCGAGACGCTTGCCCTCCTGGAATCCCTGGAGCGGTCCTTCTATTCGCACTGGGGCTCCGTCGATTCCACCCCGGAGTACCGGCGGATCCGGGACGAGCAGGTGCCGATCCTGCGCGAGATCGCGGACTCGAACGGCGAATACGCGCTGATGGCGCTGCGGATCCTGGAACGCCGCGCCCCCGCGGAGCGCTTCAGCCCGGCCGCGAAGGCGATCCTGTACTGGACGGCGTTCCAGCGCGAGACCTTCTTCAACCGCTGGGGCGTGATCTCCAAGACGGGGTTCATCCCCGCCGTCTACGGCCACGAGATGATGTCCCTGGGGGCGGCGGCCGCCCCGTACCTGCAGAAGTCGCTGCGGGACACGCGGCGGGCGCCGGTCTTCGGGGGCGAGGACGAGCGAACCGGCCGCATCCAGGCGGACCGGGTCTGCGACTTCGCGTGGGTGATGCTGGCGACGATATTCGACCGGCCGCTGGCGTATCACGCCGACCCGCGGCTGCGCGATCCGCAGATCCAGGAGCTCGACCTCTGGCTCGATCGCCGCGGCAAGAAGTGACTGTTTACCGGGTGATCAGTCGCTCGGCGCGGGTCAGGGGGCGCCGATGAGGTGCTCGACGATGTCCGCCACCTCCCCGATCTTGAAGGGACGGTTGACCACGACGACCGTCCGGAGGAAGCAGCGGGCCGCCGCGTCGCCCTCGTCCTCGTCGGCGATCAGGATGACCTTGGGGGGCACCTTGCGGGCCCGGAGGTCTTCCAGGAGGCCGTCCACGCCCTTGCCCAGGTTGGTCGAGAAGGACACGACGTCGAAGTTCCTCACCTTGAGGCGCTCGCGCGCGTCGGTCACGTCGGTCCAGGCGCTGACTTCGTAGCCGCAGCCCTCCAGCGAGTTGCGAATGGACCCGGCTTCCTTGTAGTTTGTATTGGCGATCAGGATCGACTTGCTGGAGGAGGCGGGATCAGGCATCGGCGACGCCGAATCGCCCCGCCGCAGGATCGTGCTGTCTGCCATGGAAGCCCCCCATTACGCGCCTTTACGATGATCCGTCCACGGAACTCCGACCAGGGCCCGAGCCGCATCCACGACGTCCTCGACCGCGCAGGGACGCCGGAGGATCGCGAGCGCCGGAAGGGTCGCAGGATCCGCCTTCACCCGCAGCTCGTCCGCCCCGGCCAGAACGATGGCCGCCGGCGGGCTGACCCTCCGGGCCAGCGTCTCCAGGATCGCCTCCAGGGCGGCCTGCCCCAGCGACACGGAGACGACCACCAGGTCGTACACCCGTTCTCGCGACCGGCGGCAGCCCTCCTGCGCGTCGGTCACGAGATTAAGATAATACCCGCTCTCTTCAAGCGCCATCCGGATTGCCGGACCCCAGAACGCGTCGCCGTCGATCACGAGGACCTTCCTCAGCCGGACGACACGCGTCGGGGAGCGAGGGTCGGAGTCCCGGCTCGGAGCCATACTGCACTCCTGGCCATGGGCCAACTCGATGGGCACATCCCGCCCCACCCGCCCTTGCTCTACGAAAATTCTATTGCATATGGGATGGGCTGTCAAGGCGGGGCCCGAATCTCAGGGCTTGGCGCCCGGCTTCAGCCACCCCTTCATCTTCGCCTTCGAGGCGTTCAGGGCCTCCACGCCCCGATCCTTGGCAAAGTCGGCTGTGTCCTTCCAGCGCGCCCCGGGGATCATGAACCAGGCGGTCCCGAGGATCACCCCCATCGTCACCCCCAGGGTCAGCACGGTGAGGATCACGCGCCAGATCCCACGGCCGGCCGCGACGACCGCCGACTTCTTTCCGAAGAGTCCGCGCAGCGCCATGACGCCGTAGATCAGCGCGACGGCCACGATCATGACCGCAGCCCCCGCGCCCATCCCCAGGAAGACGATGGACGAGACGGGGATGCTCGCCTGCAGCTTCACCTGCGGATGGGTCCGGAGGAAGAATTCCCCTCCCAGGTCGAGCGCGATGATCACGATCTGGCCCACGAGCAGCCCCAGCAGGAAGCCGCGCCGGCGGCGCTTCTTCTGGAGCCGGTCCAGGTTGAGCTGGCGCTGCGCGGCGGAAGGAACCGACGTGGGGGACGACATTTTCCCCATGAAGGGCAGGCGGAACTGTTCCGGAATCGGGATTGCCTTCTTGTGATCGGGCAGATCGACCTTTTGCGGCGCGTCGGGAGTCGGCGCCGGCGGCGGCGGGGCGGAATCCCCGGGAGGCGGGCTCGCCGGCGGCTCCTGAGGGATTTCCGAGTGTTCCATTACCTATATTCTAGTCGATAGGGGACTCAGGAATCGGATGATCCTCTATTCGACGTCGGAGAACCCTTGAACGACTACCTGCGCTCGCTTCTTCTCGGGATTGTCGAAGGGCTGACGGAGTTCCTTCCGGTCAGCTCCACCGCGCACCTGCGTATCGTCGAAGCGTTGCTCCATTTGAGACTGGATGATCCCTACTGGAAGACCTACACCATCGTCATCCAGCTGGGCGCGATCCTCTGCCTGCCCCTCTACTTTCGTGCCCGCATCATGAGCTTCCTGAACGCGCCGCCGGTCCCGGGCCGCTCGCGCCTTCGCTCGCCCCTGGCCCTCGTCCTGATCGCGTTCGTGACGACCGCCGCGCCGGCCTTCCTGCTGAGCAAGCACATCAAGAAGCATCTCGAGAGCCTGACGGTCATGGGCCTGGCGCTGCTGATCGGCGGCATCATCATGTGGGTCGTGGATGCGCTCCGGGCCCGCTGGGAGAAGGCCGGGCCCGAGGCGCCCGGGAGTCCCATCCGCACCTGGAAGATGGACGACATGACGCTCGGACAGGCGGTCTGGATCGGCGCCTGCCAGATCCTCTCGGCGCTCTTTCCCGGCACGTCGCGCTCGATGTCGACCATCGCGGGCGGCCAGCTGGCGGGCATGTCGCGCGCGGCCGCGCTGGAATTCTCCTTCTTCCTCTCGATGCCCACCATGGCGGCGGCGACGGGCTACGACCTGCTGAAGTCCCTCGTCGGGAAGGACGCGGCCCACGTGGACTTCACCCTCCATCGCTGGGTCGTGCTGGCGATCGGTTTCGTCGTCTCGTTCGTGGTCGCCTACGGCAGCGTCGCCGCCCTCATGGCGTGGGTGCGCAAGCGCGGCTTCACGCCCTTCGCGGTCTACCGCATCGTCGTCGGCCTCGCGGTTCTCGCGTGGGCCATGTCGGTTCGCTAAAGCTTCCGCGCCTCCAGATTGGCCACGGAGGACACAGAGGACACTGAGAAGAGTCCGCTCCGTGCCCTCCGTGTCCTCGGTGGCCAATCCATTCGCTAAAGCTTCCGCGGCTCTCTGCCGATACTCCCATTGCGCGATCGTTGGGGTCGTGGGGTTGATCTACTTCAGCTAGATCGAGGGGCTCGTGGGCAAAAAGAGCGATCCACTGGCGTCGAGAGTGCCCGTGCGGGAGAAGGTGAAGGAGCTGGGCGGCCTCTTCTTCTTCCTCTGCGCGATGTTCGTCTTCATCTCGCTGGTCTCCTACAACGCGGGGGACATCCGCGAGATCAAGTACCCGCCGAACGTTCCCCTGCAGAACAAGGGCGGCGCGATCGGCGCCCGCATCGGCTTCGGCCTCCTGTCGGGCTTCGGCATCGCCTCCTATCTGCTGGTGTTCTTCATCGGCTTCTGGTCCTTCGTGGTCTTCTTCCGCCGGAAGCTCGCCGGCCTTTACGTGAAGCTGATCGCGGTGCTCGTCTCCGTCTTCGCGGCGGCGACGCTGCTCTCGCTCCAGGGCATCCTGTCGCCGACGTCCTTCGGGCTCGCGGGCACCGCCCCGGGCCTCGGCGGCGTGTACGGGAAAGCCTTCGAGATCCTTCTCGTCAACCACCTGGGCACGGCGGGCGCCTGGCTCTGCGTGATCCTCGCCCTCTCGGTGTCGCTGGTGCTCTCGACCGACTGGATGATCTACGTCGGCGTGCTCAAGCTGGCCGAGGCCGCCCGGGCCATGATGGGCCGCATCTCCCACCACTACTCGGCGGAGGAGCTCGCGAAGCGGCGCGCCCTCGCGGAGCAGATGAAGATGGAGCGCGCCAAGGCGGAGCTCGCGCGCCGCGTGGCCGCCGAGGCCCAGAAGAAGGCGCCGGCCCCCGCGGCCGCCGCGCCGGTCGTGGCGGCGCCCGCGAAGCCCTCGATCCGCCTGACCAACCAGGACCGCGCGATCGCGGCCGTCGTGCCGCCGACGCCGGCCCCCGCCCCGATGCCCGTGAAAGCGCCGGCCGAAGCCCCCGTGACGAAACCCGCGCCTGCGCTGAAGATGGACGCGGTGAAGGTCGAGCCCGCCAAGGCCGACCTCGCGAGCGCCGTTCAGAAAGCGGCCTCCAGCTTCAAGCACAGCCCCGTGGGGCAGTACGAGCAGCCGCCGATCGACCTTTTCGAAGCGAAGGTGGAGGACCTCCACCCGATCAACGAGAAGGAGATCAAGGACCGGATGCTCATCCTCGAGGCCGCCCTCGCGGAGTACGGCATCGACGGCAAGGTCGTGAACTTCGAGATCGGCCCCGCGGTGACCCAGTACGAGATCCAGCTGGCCCCCGGCCAGCAGATCCACGCGGTCACCGCGCGGCAGGACGAGATCACGATGCGCCTGTCGACGCTGGCGGTCCGCGTGGTGGCGCCCCTGCCCGGGAAGGGCACCGTCGGCATCGAGGTCCCGAACCCCTATCCGAAGGCGGTGCGGATCCGCGAGTTCCTGGAGAAGGGCTACGGGGACCTCCGGAAGATCCCGCTCCCGATGGTCCTGGGCAAGACCAACGAGGGCGGCGGCATCCTGCGCAGTCTGTCCGAACTGCCCCACCTGCTGATCGGCGGCACGACCGGCTCGGGCAAGTCGGTCTGCCTCAAGACGATCATCACGAGCCTCGTGTCGTCGATGTCGCCCCAGGAGATGAAGCTCATCCTCATCGACCCCAAGCAGGTCGAGCTGACGAGCTTCACCGACATTCCCCACCTCTGGGCCCCGGTCGTCACCGACGGCAAGAAGGCCGGCCTCGTGCTCGACTGGCTGGTCAAGGAGATGGAAGAGCGCTACGGCATCCTCAACCGCGTCGGCGCCACGTCCATCACCGCCTTCAACAAGATGGGCGAGAAGAAGATCCGTGAGCGTCTCGGCGAGGCGGCGGTGCCGGTCGAGGAGCAGGACCAGTTCCCGTTCCACATGCCGTTCATCGTCGCCATCATCGACGAGCTGGCCGACCTGATGATGACCGGGCGGAAGGAGGTCGAAACCTCGATCGTCCGCCTGGCCCAGAAGGCCCGCGCGATCGGCATCCACCTGATCGTCGCCACGCAGCGCCCGTCGACCGACGTCATCACGGGCCTGATCCGCTCGAACATGCCGTCCCGGATCGCGTTCCGCGTGCCCAGCCAGATCGAGTCCCGCATCATCATGGACAAGAAGGGCGCCGAGCGCCTGCTGGGCAAGGGCGACATGCTGGTGAAGATGATCGACGCCTTCGAGCCCGTCCGCGGCCAGTGCACGTTCGTCTCCGACGACGAGATCCGCGGCCTGGTGAAGTGGCTGCGCCAGCAGGGCAAGCCCGAGTACCACGCGGAACTGGTCGAGCTCAAGACGGTCGGCGACATGGAAGGCACCGCCGAGGACGACCTCTTCGACGAGGCGGTCGAGCTGGTGCTCCGCGAGGGCCGCGGCTCGACCTCGCTGATCCAGCGCGCCTTCTCGGTGGGCTACAGCCGCGCCGCGCGGCTGATCGACGCGATGGCCAAGATGGGCATCGTCGGCCAGCACAACGGCTCCAACGCCCGCGAGATCCAGATTACGCTGGAACAATGGCAGGCGATGAAGAACAAAGCCCCCGCGGCGGGGTAGAGTAAGAGAGTACAAGAGCCCCGGCGGCTGATAGGGAGCGCCGGGGCTTTTTTATTTCCCCCCGCTCCTGCCGGACCACTTTTTTCCAAACGACGCCTCCCGCCCTCCTAAGAGATCGATGAATCGACTCGAAAGGAGAACGCATGATTCATCGGATAGGGAGGACGTCGCTCGTCGCGGTCGTCTGCTGGGGGGCGCTCGCCGCCGCCGCCGAAGCCCAGGAGTTCTGGAGTTCCTCGACGCCGGGCAGCGCCCGGGTCGGCATCGCATCGGGGAAGGAGAGCGAGGGCCTGGAAGCCCTGGTCTCGGTGCAGGGCCGCTATGCGGTCATCGGGGGAAGCGTCGATACCGACTTCGACGTGGGGTACAGCGATCTCTTCAAGAACAGCCTGGGGGTTCAGGTCGAAGGGACCCTGCTCTTTCCCCTGGGCCGAAAATGGCACCTGGGCCCCTATCTCTCGGTGGGCTGGGACAGCTTCGACGGGAAGACCTTCACCGACGACGTCGGCGATACGATCACGCCGGACAAGATGGAGATGACCACCATCCTGGTGGGCGTGCGCTTCATCCACGACCTGGGCCAGCACTTCAGCTGGGACGCCCACATGGGGTTCGGCGCGGCCCATTCGTCGACCGTGGACGGGGTCGTCACCCTCAGCGGGGTCCCGATGGACGCGCGGGTCTTCAAGTCGACGACGGCGTTCGCCTGGGATCTCGGGACGCGCTTCGCCTATCAGGCCGGGCCCGTCGTCTTCGACGCCGGCATCGGCGTCCGCGTCCAGGGAGCTCCCCACAACGCGGACCTGGATTTCAATTCCAGCTCGATCGTCGAGTTCGAGGTCGAGTTCGGCGTCGGGGTCCGCTTCTAAAATCTGCCTGCATTCATCCCGGTCGCAGCCCCGGTGTCCGCAGGGACGCCGGGGCTGTTTCGTTTTTACGCTGTTGATCTTCGGCGCTGGATGTGCTTTCCTTATTCCGGGCACGCCACAGGGAGGAGGGTAATCAGGGTGAAGACCACGTCTCGCCGTCGTTCCCGTCCCGCCGAGCGGCCGCGCCGCAGCGGGCCGAAGGGCCGCGACCTCAAGGGCCACGTCGACCTCGTCGGCCTGGGCAACCTGCTGCAGCTCCTGTCGATGAACAAGACCGAGGGCACCCTCTCGGTCGTCCGGGGTCGCGAGAAGCAGTCGATCCACTTCGGCCACGAAGGCATCCGGCTGCTGGGCTCGACCGTGGCGCGCGTGAAGCGCCTGAGCAAGATCGCGAAAAAAGTCTCCGGCCCCGCGCTCATCACGCCGGAGCGCCTGAAGAAGCTCCTGGGAAAGGAGAAGCTGCTCGGCTGGACGCTCGGCCACGTCCTCTTCGCCAACGAGCAGCTGTCGGCGGACAGGATCCAGCAGGCCCTGCGGCTCCAGGTCGAGGAGGAGGTCCTGGACCTCTTCGTCTGGGACCGGGCGCTCTTCGCCTTCGAGGAAGGGCCCCTGCGCCAGTCGCAGCTCAGCAGCCCGCTGGCGATGCTGGCGATCCGGGCCGACGTCACCGCGCTGCTCCTCGAAGCCGCGCGGCGCGCGGACGAGCTGATCCAGATCCGCCGGACGCTGCCGGCGGACACCTCGAAGGTCCAGAAGATCCCCCGCGAAATCCACGCGGACCAGCTCGGCGAGGACGTGATCCGGGTCGACGCGATCCTTCCGCTGATCAACGGGCAGCGCACCCTGAAGACGATCCTGGAGATGTCGATCTACCCGAAGTTCGCGACGATGCGCGCGCTGCACAAGCTCCTGTCGCTCGGCTACGCGAAGGCGAAGGACCGCGAGGGCGAGACGATCACGCTCGCGGCCGCGCCGCTGTCGTCCTAGGCGGGCCCCACTGCGTGCCCTGTTTCCTCTGGCCCTCCTGCTCGGGGGGCGGAAGTTTTGCCGGCGGGGGGACCTTCGGCTCGCAGAGGACGCTGACCCCGTAGACCAGCAGGATGACCGGGAGCAGCGCGATCCAGATCGGGAGGGTGGCGAGGAAGAATATCGTCAGTTCTTCCGACATGCAGCCGCCCTGGAAGTCGGCCAGGACGGGCGTCGTCGCCTCCCGCCCCGCATACTTCTCGGCTTCTCCGCGGGTCGCCCGGTCCCCGTCGGCCAGGGCGGGCCGCGCCACCGACGCCAGGAGCAGGCAGGACGCCAGGGCCACGCTGAATATCCTCATCGCCGCCTCCCCGGTGAACTGTGCAGGATCCTGCACACCCGTCCGCCTTTCCCGCTCCGCGCAGCGGACGGAGCAAGGAAGCGCAAACGGGATGCCACGCCGGGGGATGGGAGGGGCTACTTCGTCGTGAAGTCCAGCAGCGTCGCGATGAGGAAGTAGACCGACGTGCCAAAGATGTCGTTGAACATCGTCACGAAGGGCCCGCAGGCGGTCGCCGGGTCGAACTTGAAGCGGTGCAGGACCAGGGGCTCGAGCGAGCCCACGATCGACGTCGCGCCCGTGGCGGACACCATGGCCATGAAGACCGCCAGGCCCAGCTTGGCCACCACCCGGGGGGGATGGTTGTGCTCGATCAGGGCCGCCGCGCCCGCGGCCGCCACCCCGCAGGTGACGCCCAGCAGCATCCCGAGCTTGAGCTCGGTCATCAGCACCTTCATGAGCTGCGTGAACTTGATCGTCCCCATGCCCAGGCCGCGCACGATCAGGGTGGTGCACTGGAGGCCGACGTTGCCGCCGGCCGCCGTGATGGCGGGCATGAACGCCGAGAGGATCGCCGCCTTTTCGAGCGTGTTCCCGAAAACCTTCGAGATGATCACCGCGATCGACAGCTCGCCGCCCAGCGTCAGGAGGATCCAGGGCAGGCGCATCTTGTAGCGCTGGAAGGTCGGCGTGTGCAGCGAGTCGGCCTCGACCGACCCCGCCATCTTGTGCATGTCCTCGCTGGCTTCCTGCTGGATCACCTCGACGATGTCCTGCAGGGTGACCACGCCGATCATCTTCATGTCCGTGTCCACGACCGGCACGGCGCGGATGCGGTACTTCTGCGCCAGGCGCGCCACCTCCTCCTGGTCGGTGGCCGGCCCGACGAAGCTGATCTCCTTGCGCATGAAATCGCCGACCTTCTCGTCGGGCTTGTGGAGCATGAGCCGCGCGAGCGAGCTGATCCCCTTGAGGTGGCCCTCGGCGTCGACGATGTAGATGAAATCGACCGTGTGGGGGTCGACGGCGCCCTGGATCTGCTGGATGATCTCGCGGGCGGTCGTGTCCTCCTTCACGGTGACGAAGTTGCGGGTCATGCGGCCGCCCGCGGAGTTCGGCGGATATTGCCGCAGCGCCTGGATGTCGGCCGCCTTCCCGGTCTCGACGCCGGAGAGGACCTTCTTCTCCTTGTGGAGCGGCAGGTGGTCCATGATGTCCGCGACCGCGTTGTCGGGCATCTTGTCGATGATGCCGCCGAGCTTCTGCTCGCCGATCCGGTCGACGAGGGCGACCTTGTAGTCGTGGGGCATCGCCGCCAGGACCTGAGCCGCCACGCCGGGGTCCAGCATCTCGAAGACGCGGACGCGGTCCTCCAGGTCCACGTCGTCGAGCAGCTCGGCCAGGTCCACGGGGTGGACGGAGGCGAGCACGGTCCGGAGCGTCTCGCGGTCGAGACCCTCCTGCTCCAGCAGTTCCGACAGGTTCTGTTCGGGGTCGGGCATGGTCTTAAAGGTCTTGTACGGCCGAGGGCGCAAAATTGAGCAGCGATGCGATCAGGAAGTACACGCTGGTTCCGAAGAGGTCGTTGAACATCGTCACGAAGGGCCCGCAGGCGGTCGCGGGGTCCATCTTGAGGCGGTGGAGCAGCATGGGGCCCAACGCGCCGCCCAGCGACGTCGCGACGGTGGCGGAGATCATGGCGAGGAATACCGCGATCCCGATCTTGATCACATCCTGGTGGTTCCACTGGATCATCATGGCGATCGCGGCGGAGGCGAGCCCGCAGGTGACGCCCAGGAAGGTGCCCAGCCGCAGCTCGGTCAGGATGACCTTCATGAACTGCGCCGCCCGGATGGTGCCCATGCCCAGGCCCCGGACGATCAGCGTCGTGCTCTGGAGGCCGACGTTGCCGCCCGCCGCCGCGATGGCGGGCATGAACGCCGAGAGGACGACGGCCTTCTCAAGCGTGGTCCGGAAGATCTTCGAGATCACGACGGCGATCACCAGCTCCCCGCCCAGCGTCAGGAGGAGCCAGGGCAGGCGGCGCGCGTAGCGGCGCAGCAGCGGCGTGTCGAGCGTGTCGACGTCGACCGTGCCGGCCATCTTGTGCATGTCCTCGCTCGCCTCGTGCTGGATCACCTCGACGATGTCCTGCAGCGTGACGACGCCCAGCATCTTCATCTCGGCATCCACGACCGGAACCGCGCGGATGCGGTACTTCTGGGCGAGCCGCGCGACCTCCTCCTGGTCCGTGGTGGGCCCGACGAAGCTGATCTCCTTGCGCATGAAGCTGCCGATCTTCTCGTCGGGCTTGTGGAGCATGAGCCGCGCGAGCGAGCTGATGCCTTGGAGGCGGTTGGTCTCGTCGGTCACGTAGATGAAGTCCACCGTGTGGGGATCCACGGCGCCCTGGATCTGCTGGATGACCTGGCGCGCCGTCGTGTCGGCCGGGACGGCGACGAAGTTGCGCGTCATCCGGCCACCCGCCGTGTGGGACGGGTACTGCCGCAGCGCCTGGACGTCGACCGCCTTGTTGGTGTCGACGTTCTGGAGGACTTGCTTTTCCTTGTGGTGGGGGAGGTGGTCGAGGATGTCGGCGACCGCGTTGTCGGGCATCCGCTCGATGATCCCGCCGAGCTTCGCTTCGCCGATCTTCTCGACGAGCTCGACCTTGTAGTCGTGGGGCATCGCCGCGAGGACCTGGGCGGCGATGTCCGGCTCGAGCAGCTCGAAGATCCGGACGCGATCCTCGAGGTCGACGTCGTCCAGCGACTCGGCGAGGTCGACCGGGTGGACCGATGCGAGCAGGGTCCGGAGCGTCTCCCGGTCGAGGCCTTCCTGCTCCAGGAGTTCCGCGAGGCTCGGGTTCTCTTCGGACATTATCGAATTCTATGCCAGCACCGGAAAAGCGTCAACGCCGCGGCCCGCTGAATGAGGGAATCTTCACGGGGCCTTTGCACGAGGGCGATATACTCTTTCCGTGACGACGCGCAAAACGACCCGGCCGCGCATCCTCATCGCGCACCGCGACGCGGTCTGGGTCGATCAGGCCAAGCAGCGGCTGGAGTCGATGGGGTACTCCGTGACGGAGTGCCTCGAGCCCGACTGGACGCCCGACCTGCTGGCGGGGAGCCGTCCCTACCACCTGGCGGCGGTGTCCAGCGAGCTGGACCCGATGGTCCAGGGGGCGATCCTCAAGCTGATCCGGGAGCACAAGACCGGCACCAAGATCATGCTGCTGCTCGACCAGCTCGACAGCGCCACGATCCACTTCAAGGCCAACTCCGAGCTGCTCACCTACCGGATCGCGCCCGACAACCTCGCCGAGTTCGCCCTGGCGGTGGCGGCCCAGGTGGGGGTCCCGGCGCGCAAGCCCGGGATGTGAAAATTGGACTGAGCCGTCCGTTCTCCGGTCACGAGAACCTTCCCCGCCCCGTCGTACCTTTGCTCCAATAGCCTTATGACGACCTCGACGACTCTGCCTCCCCCGATCCAGGCGGCGCTGGACGCCGCGGTCGCCGCGTTGAAAAAGACGCTCGGCGAGAACCTGCAGTCGCTGCTCCTCTACGGGAGCGCGGTCCGCGGCAATCTCCAGGCCGGCGTGTCCGACCTCAACCTCCTGATCCTCCTCGAGGCGTCGACCCCGGACGCACACGCGGCGATCGCCGACGCGATCCGCGGACCCGTCCGCATCGAGCCCTTTATCCTGGGCCGCGACCTCCTGGCCCGCAGCATGCAGGCCTTCGCGGTGAAGTTCCTCAGCATCCGGCGGAACTACCGCGTCCTTCACGGCGCCGATCCATTCGCCGACCTGGTCATCGACGAGTCGCTGGCGAAGTTCCTCTGCGAGCAGGCCGTTCGCAACCTCCGGCTGCGCTGCGTGCGCGCCTTCGTGGTCCTGGGGCACGATCGCCCCCGCTACTCGGCCTTCCTCGCGAAGCTGAGCTCCGCGCTCTTCACCGACCTGGCGGAAGCCCTCCGCCGCGTGGGGACCGAGATCCCGCGCGCGTACGAAGAGCGGATCCCCGTCCTGGGGAAGGCCTTCGGCGCCGACGGGTCGGTGCTGCGGGACCTGCTCGCCCTCAAGGCCTCGCCGCGGACGCTTTCGGCCGCCGAAACCAAAGAGTTCCACTCCAGACTCTTCAAGCTGCTCGATGCCGCCGTGAGGTGGATGGAGGCGCAATGGCCGCCCCTTCGGTAACGTCCGGGACCATTCTCCGCTGTCCGGTGTGCCTGGCGCAGATGAGCATCGGCGCGGGCGTGCTGGCCCAGACCCGGCTCACCTGTCCCGCCTGCATGCGGCGCTTCGCCCGGCAGGAGGCCCTGCCGCTCCGGAAGGCGTCGCCGGTCCCGCTCGCCGCGCCGTCGGCGGCCGCCGAAGCGAGCGCGGGCTGGCGCTGGAGCGGCGTCGTCGCGGCGTCGGCCGGCGGCCTCGCCCTGACGCTGGGGCTCGGGATGAACAAGAAGGGGCCGGAGTTCCTGGTCTTCTACGGGATCGTCTGGCTCGTCACCTTCTTCGGGTCCATCGTCACGGGTCTCTTCTCGTGGGGCGAGCGCTCCGCCCTGGTGGCGTTCATCATCTTCGAAGGCCTGGGCGTCTCCCGGATCATCACCGGCCTCCTGCACGGCATGCACAAGTTCGAGCTCCTGTTCCTCATGATGGCGTTCGGCGGCCTCTTCTACCTGTTCCGGCTGCGTCCGGAGTCCTGGCAGGGCGGCTGCCCGGTCGGCGGCTGTTCCAGCGGCAGCTGCTCCAGCTGGGGCTTCTGGAGTTCCGGCTGCAGCAGCGGGTTCAGCTCGAGTTGCGGCGGCGGTTGCGGGGGCGGCGGAGGCTGCGGCGGATGCGGCGGCAATTAGCCGGCGTCGGGTACCGGCGGGAGCTCGCGCGGTGGATCGCCTCGCGGCCGGCGGAGATCGGCTGCCTCGAGATCACCGCCGAGCACTTCTTCGACCGCGACCTCGGGGAGCTGCGCGGCCTCGGGCGCGATTACCCGCTCTTCGTCCACGGCCTTGGCCTCTCGCTGGGAACGCCCGGCCCGCTGGACCGCGCGACCCTCGACGCCTACGCCCGGGTCGTCGCGGCCGCGGACCCGCTCTACTGCACCGAGCACGTGGCGTTCACGCGGACGCAGGACGTCGACCTGGGCCACCTCAACCCGGTGGCGCCCACGCTGGAGAACCTCCGGATCGTCGCCGACCACGCCCGCGAAGTCATGGATCGCTGTGGAACGCCCATGCTGCTGGAGAACATCGCCTCCCACCTGCTGCTGAAGGGGACGATGCCCGAGACGGAGTTCCTGAACCGCCTCTGCGACGCGGCGGGCTGCGGTCTGCTCCTCGACGTCGCCAACCTCTACGTCAACAGCCGCAACCACGGCTACGACGCCCTGGCCTGGCTCGACGGGCTCGAGACGAAGAACGTCGCCCAGCTCCACGTGGTCGGCTACACCCGTCGCGACGGCCGCTGGCACGACGCGCATGCCGAGCCGATCCAGCGGGAGCTCTACGACCTGGCGGGCGAGCTGATGCGCCGCGCGCCGCTGCGGGGCGTGATCGTGGAGCGCGACGCGAACATCCCCGAGCCCGGCGAGCTCGCCGCGGAGCTGCGGGAACTGGAGGCGGTCCATGCCGGCTGACGCCACGACGGTCCTGGCGCGCCTCCTCGCCGACGCGGGCCTGAGGGCCGAGCTGCGGCGCGACCCGGACGCGCTCGCCCGGACGCTGGACGCCGACCCGGAGCTGCTTCGCGGGCTGGACCCGTCGGGCCTGGAGGCGCAGGCCGAGACGCTGCTCGAGAAGCGCTTCCACGAAGCGGGGAAGCTCCTGCCCCTCACGATGGCCGGCCTCGGGGACGACGCGAAGCCGCTGTTCCGGCAGCACGCGGATCGGCTCTGGCCGCACGGTCATCGGCGCCACGCCGAGGACGCCGCCGCGTTCGGTCGCTTCCTCGAGGAGCGCAGGCTCCCGCGCTGCCGCTCGGAGCTGAATCGCCTGCGCTTCGCGCTCGGCCCGCGCCGCATCTCGCTCGGCCTCGTGCGGGACGCCTGGGTCGGCGGCCGCCCGCGCCCCGCGCTGCAGATCCTCTACCGCCGCCGCGGCGCCGTGCGCTCGCTCGCGCTCTACCTGGGATTCTGAATCGTGCTGCAGCTGGACGGGTCGGCGGGAGAGGGGGGCGGGCAGATCCTTCGCACGGCGCTGGGGCTCTCGCTGGTCACGGGGACGCCCTTCAGCATCGACCGGATCCGCGCGGGACGGGAACGGCCCGGGCTGCAGCGGCAGCACCTGGCTGCCGTCCGGGCCGCGGCGGAGCTCGGCCGCGCGGAGCTCCGCGGGGCGGCGATCGGATCGAGCGTCCTCACCTTCAAGCCCGGGAAGGTCGTGCCGGGGAGCTACACCTTTTCGGTCGGCACGGCGGGCAGCGCGACCCTGGTCCTCCAGACGGTGCTCCCCGCGCTGATGGGCGCCGCGGAATCGTCGACGCTGACCCTGGAAGGGGGGACCCACAATCCGTGGGCGCCTCCCTATGATTTCCTCGAGAAGGCGTTCCTCCCGCTGCTGGCGCGGATGGGGGTCGGCGTGACTGCGACGCTCGAACGCCGGGGATTCTATCCGGCCGGGGGAGGGCGCTTTCGGGTGACCGTCGAGCCCTGCGCCCGGCTGTCTCCGCTGAACCTTCTCGAGCGGGGAAAGCTCCGCGGCCAGCGTGGGCGGGCCATCGTCTCGGCGCTTCCCGTGTCCATCGCCCACCGCGAGCTGAAGGTCGTGGAGCGGACGCTCTCGATCGACCGCAACCGGCTGCAGGCCATCGAAGAAGTCCACCCGGTCGGTCCCGGAAACGCCCTGATCGTGGAGATCGAGTCGGAGCACGTGACCGAGGTCTTCACGTGGATCGGGGAGAAGCGGGTCAGCGCCGAGACGGTCGCCGAGCGGGCTTGTCGGGAGGCGACGTCCTACCTCGACGCCGGCGCGCCGGTGGGGGAGCACCTCGCGGATCAGCTCCTGATCCCCCTGGCCCTGGCGGGCGGCGGCTCTTTCGTCGCGACGCCGCTCTCGTCGCATTCGACGACCAACATCGACGTGATCGAGATGTTCCTCGCCCGGAAGTTCACGGTCGACCGCTCCTCGGAAACGCGGCATCGCGTGAGCGTTTCCTGAGCGGCCGTTGTAGAGTATCCGTCCGACCGAATCACTTGAACGGGAGAACCTATGGCGTCGCTTCTCTTTGATCTTTCGGGGAAGTCCGCGGTCATTACCGGCGGCAGCCGCGGCCTCGGCAAAGCCATGGCGCGCGGCTTCGCCGAGGCGGGCGCGAACGTCCTGATCACCAGCCGCCACGAGGAGGAACTGCGCCCCGCCGCGGACGACATCCGCAAAGGCCTGTCCTCCAAGGTGGAGTGGATGGTCTGCGACATGACCGACCTCAAGCAGGTCGACGCGCTCGCCCAGACGGCCGTCCAGCGTCTCGGCAAGGTCGACATCCTCGTCAACAACGCCGGGACCAACATCCCCCAGCCCATCGACCAGGTCACCGATGCCGCCTGGGAGACCACGATGCTGCTCAACCTGACGAGCGTGATGCGGCTGACCCGCGCCCTCGTCCCGGCCATGAAGGAGCGCCGCTGGGGCCGCGTCATCCACATCTCGTCGGTCCTCGGCCTGGGCGGCAAGGAGGGGCGCAACAGCTACTGCGCCACCAAGGCCGCCCTCGTGGGGCTCGCCCGCGCCAGCGCCCTCGACCTCGGACCCTTCAACGTCACCGTGAACTGCATCGCGCCCGGACCCTTCCTCACCGACCTGCCCGGGAAGCTTCTCAGCGACGAGCAGAAGAAGCACTTCGCCTCCCGCACGGCCTTCGGCCGCTGGGGCAAACCCGAGGAGATCGTCGGACCCGCGCTGATGCTGGCGAGCGAGGCCGGGAGCTACGTGACCGGCAGCACGCTGCTCGTCGATGGCGGCAACATGGCGAGGACCCTATGAGGACCCTTCTTCTCCTGGTTCTCAGCAGCTGCGCGTCCGCGGCGCCCCAGGCGGAGGGCGGATGGACGCCGCTTTTCGACGGCGAGAGCCTCAAGGGCTGGCAGTCGCACGGCGGCGGCGTCTGGAGCGTGGAAGACGGCATGATCGTCGGGGTGACCGGCACCGAGGCCTACGGATGGCTTTGCACGGAGAAGAGCTACGGCGACTTCATCTTCGAGTGCGAGGCGAAGGTCGAAGGGACGGGAAATTCCGGAGTCCAGGTCCGCAGCCATCTTGATGCGAAGGACGTGATGATCGGCTATCAGTTCGACCTCGACCGGACGCGCCCCTCGACGGGACGCCTCTACGACGAGGCGCGACGAAAGCTCCTGCAGGACGTGCCGCTGCGTCCCGAGGCGCGAAACGCCCTCAAGGTCGACGAATGGAACAAGCTTCACTTCGAGTGCCTCGGCGATCGACTCCGTTCCTGGGTGAACGACGTGGCGATCGTCGATTACCGTGATCCGGTGGATCTCGACGGGATTCTCGCTCTGCAGGTCCACTCGGGCAAGGGCACGAAGGTCCGCTGGCGTCACCTGAAGATCAAGAGCCTCGGCCGCCGCCGCTGGGAGTCGCTCTGGAACGGGAAGGACCTCGAGGGCTGGAAGCCCGTCGGCGAGGCGGAGTGGCGCGTGCAGGACGGCGCCCTCTCGGGGCGGCTCCAGAAGCGCGGCTACGCGGCGCTGGCAAGCGCGGGCGTGTACAGGGACGTCACGCTCCGGGTCGTGTTCCGCCAGGTCGAGGGCAAGGCGAGCCTCAGCTTCGGTGCCGCGACGCCGGACGGCGAGTCGGGCTGCCGGGTGGGCCTGCTTGGCGGCCGTCCTCAGGACTGGAACGAACTCGTGCTCTCGCTCCACGAAGGCCGCGCGGTCGTGCATTTGAACGGGGACCGGGTCGCGGACCTGAAGGGCGTCTCCGGCGAGGGTCCGGCCGCGCTGGAGATGGTCGGGGAAGGAAGCCGGATTCTCCTGAAGTCGGTCGACGTCCTTGGGCCGGCCCGCAACGATTGACGCTCATATCCGCCGGGATTCGGCGTCTAGAGTAAAAGGGTGGCAGCGCTGATTCGTCTCTTCGTCCTCGCAATCCTTCTCTCGTCGGCGGCCTCGAGCGCCTCCGCTGATTCGAGCCGCCGCCGCTGGGCCAGCGATCCCCGCGCGCTGCGATTCCTCGGCGCCTACGTCACGCCCGGCTCCCAGACCTTCCGCCTGGCGTTCTCGCCGGACGGGCAGTCGCTGGCCGCGATGGGCATGGACGGGGTCGTCAGGATCTACGCGGTGCGCAGCTGGGAGAAGACCCGCGAGTTCCCGGGCAACCCGTCGGGCTGCCGCGGCCTGGCCTTCTCGCCGGACGGCAAGCTGCTCGCCGCCGGACGCCTCAACGGCGAGGTTGAGATCCGCGAGATGGATAGCGGGCTCGTCTTCAAGACGCTCCGCGGCAACAATCCGGGCGGCGTCTACAACCTCGCCTTCAGTCCCGACGGGAAGCTGCTGCTGGCGGCGGAGGAGAACAACGTCGCGCGGGTCTGGAGCGTGCGCGACGGCATCGAGCTCCGCGCCCTGGACGGGACCGGCTCGCAGGTCTACACGGTGGCGTTCTCGCCGGACGGCGCCCTCGCGGCCGGGGGCTGCGCGAACGGCAACGTGCTGGTCTGGAAGGTCGACGGCTGGGAGCGGCTTCACGTCTTCCGGGGCCACTCGACCATGGTCCGCTCGCTCGCTTTCTCGCGGGACGGCCGCATGCTCGTCTCGGGCGGCACCGACAAGGTGGTCAAGATCTGGAACCTGCCGGGCGGAGTGCTGGAGCGGGACCTGCAGGGCCACTCGGACGTCGTCTTCGGGGTGATGGTGTCGCCCGACGGGCAGTACGTCACCACGGCCGGCGACACGACCCTGCGGGTCTGGGACCGCCACGCGGGGACGGAGGTCCTGCGGCTGCAGCAGCACACGAAGGCCATCTACAACCTCGCCCTCCACCCTTCGGGCCGCTGGATGGCGACGGGCGGGCAGGACGACGAGATCCGCTTCTGGGGGACCTCCTCCGCCCGCTCGCTGGGGTTGGAGGCTACGGCGAAGTGACGATCTGCGGCCTCGTCCTCTTCCTCTTGCTCCAGGACGCGGATCTGGATCGCCTGGTCCAGCAGCTCGGCGACGCGGACCCGGTCCGCCGCGAGGAAGCCGTCCGGAAAATCCAGGAGGCGGGCCCTCGCGCCCGGCAGGCGCTCGGCAAGGCGCTTCAGAGTCCGGACCCGGAAGTGCGGACCCGCGCGGGCGTGCTGCTCCAGGAAGCCGAGCACGAAGCGAAAGAACGGCCGAAGGTCTTTCCCCGAATCACGGCCGACCTGGAGGCTCCCTTGGGCGTGGTCCTGAAGGAACTCGCCCGGCAATCCGGCTGGTCCTGGAACCTCGATCCGCTGCCGCTCGATCGCAAGGTCGTGCTCAAGGGCAAAGACTTGACCATGATCGAGGCCCTCGAGCAGATCGGGTTCGAGTACTGGATTGTGTCGGGTGGCGTCGTCTATCTCCGCGAGCGCAAACCGGGCGCACCCGGCGTTCCCATCGACGGCGTTCGCTTCGCCTTCAGTCGGACGACCTGGAGTCCGAAAGGCGAGCCGCTGGGGACCATCTTTGAGACGGCCATGGAATCCGCGTTCGACGGCGCCGTCCGCTGGGCCATCGCGGGCGTCAAGGCCGGTCGCGATTGGCCGGTGGAAACCTGCGCGATCCATAGCCCCCAGCTCGTCTACGTTCCTGCGGCCACCCTGACCGAGCCGCGAGTCGTCGTGAAAGGGACTCGGCTCTGGTTCTGCCCGACTCCGATCGCCTTCAAGGACCCGAAGGACGGGGAACGCCGGCGCGTCGGGGCGTGCCAGATCGTGCTCGAATACCCGTCCATCCGCGTCCGCCTCGACAATGACCTCGAGGAGAAACTCCTGAGGAGGACGCTCTCGCAGAGTGACATCCAGATCAAGGTGAAGCCGGGACGGGAGAAGGAGTCGATGAGCGTCGGGATGGGAGGAGGCGGCGGCGGTCGCTTCGGCGGCCGCTACGGAGGCAAGAACCTCGCCTGGTGCGGATGCCAGGATCGCCCCGCCACGCAGCGTCCGAATCCGCCGGCGATGGCCAAGGAACTTGTGGTCGGGTTCGGAACGTTCTATCCGCTCGAGGACATCGCCGAGATTTCGATCACCTTCCACAAGCCGGTGGAAGAGTCCTTCGAGGTGACCTCCCCGCCGTTGAAGTGATTCGGATCGCCGGTGAGACGGACAGGTTCTGCTGTCGCGCTCAATCGGTGCGGACGTAGTCCAGGTAGCCCACCAGCATCTCCTCCCAGGTCTGCTGACCCCAGCGGACGTCCTTGCTGGGGTCGGGGTTGAAGGGGTTGTCCTTCGAGTTGTCGAAGCGGGCGTAGGCGCGGATCGTCGTCCCCCGTTTCACCGCTTTGGGTTCCTTGAGACGGTAGCAGGTCTGCCAGTTGAAGTCGTAGCGCGGCACGTCGAGCAGGACTTCCTCCTTGCCGTCGGGGCCGACCGCGACGTACTTGAACGCCTTGCCGCGGACGTGCATGTGGGGCAGGAAGCTCAGGATCTGCGCGTCGTGCGTGAAGGTGTAGCTCGCCTCCTGGGGGTAGTCCGCCGCGCCGGCGGGGATGCGGATCATGGTGTTCGTGACGCTGTGGGTGACGACCTCCTGCTTCGGCCGCGTCTTCGCCCACACGAAGCCGATGGACGTCTGGTCGTCGGCCGCCTCGCCGGTCGCGGTGTAGTGGATCTGGAACGCGATCGTCGCGTTCGCGGGCACGACCTTGCCCATGCCCTCCGCGAAGACCATCGGGCTCTCGCCCGGCACGTAAATGCCGACGTAGCCGTTGAGCCCGTCGAGCTTGGGCTGCTCCCTCAGGCGGTTCAGCGGGTAGACCACGAACGCGAGGACGTGGTGGACGACCGAGCGGGCGCTGGGACGGATCTCGACCGCCTGGACCCAGCGGTCCTCCTTCAGACCCGTCATGACGAAGTAGTTCCGGTAGGGGATCGTGCCTTCCGCCGGGACGTGCTCCTTCCTCGGGATCGTGTAGACCGCGTCGGGCGTGCCGATCTGCCACCCGTCGTTGAACTTCCGCGGCGTCGGCGCGTCCTTGGGGTCGCCTTCCGGCGCGCCCGCATCGACCCATCCGGCGATGGTGTCGATCTCCTGGGTCGTGAGGTGGCGGTCGTTCTTCCACTCCCCGATCTTCGGGTCGGCGTGCCAGGGCGGCATGCGCCGCTTCACGACGACCTCCTTAATCTGCTTCGCGGAGGACTTCGCCTTCTCGTACTTCAGGAGCGAGAAGGGGCCGACCTCGCCGGGGCGGTGGCACTCGACGCAGCGCTTCTGGAAGATCGGCTCCACGTCCTTGTGGAAGCTGAGCTTCCCGGACGAGGACTTGCCGGGCGTCGCCGCGGCCTTCTCGACGGCGCAGCCGGGGGCTTCGGTGGCGGCGACGGGCGGGGCCCGGCCGACGAGCAGGGCCTCGATGGCGTCGACCAGGTAGGTCTTCGTCGGCGCGTCCTTCACGTAGCCGATGCCGTACTGGTCGTCGACGGCGCCGCGATAGCGCAGCACGGCCTTCGAGTCGAGCACGAAGGCCTCGGTGCTCCGCTCGGGCCCGAAGAGGGCGACGAAGGCCTTGTCGTCGCTCGAGACGGTGAGGATCCGCACGCCCTTCGGGGCGTAGTCCTTCGAGAGCCGGTCGAGGCGCGGCTTGTAGAGCTTCGACACGGGGCAGTCGCGGCCGCTGAAGGCGACGACGAGCAGCTTCGCGTCCTGGAGCGCCGCCGCGATCGCGGAGTCGCCGAAAGTCCGACCGATGCCCGCCTTCGCGGGGTCGATGACGGCCGGGGCCTGCTTCGAGTCCTGGCCGAGGGCCGGCCCGACCAGCAGGAGGAGCAGCAGGGCGCGCTTCATGGTTGTTCAGACCACGATACCGCCCCGGAGGTTCGCCGGTTTCAGCGTCCGGAGCGCCCCGGCACGTCGGCTTCGCTCAGGTCGTAGGCCTGGATGAACTTCTTGTACGTGAAGTCCCCCGTTCGGCGGAAGGCGTCGAGGATCAGCGCGTTCCGGAAGCGGCCCAGCTGGAGGTAGGCCAGGTAGTTGTCGGGGATCGTGACGCAGTCCTGGCGGAGGGACTGGAGGTCGCCCTCCGCGCGGCGCTTGCGGTTCCGCTCCACCGCCTCGGGATGCTTCTGCATCCAGTCGAAGTACCACTGGGTCGAGAATTCCTTGGAGTCGGCGATGCGCTTCAGGCAGGCGCGCTGCCGGGGCGTGATGAGCTCGAGGCGGCCGATCATGACGCGCTCGAAATCCGCCGAGACCGAGGCCTTCAGCGGCAGGACGTGGTCCGTCCAGGCCTTGGGGACGAGGAAGAAGAGCCGCATGCCGTGGCTCCGGAAGTAGGACGACTCCCACGTGTTCAGGAGCCCATTGGCCTCGTCCTCGAAGAGCCCGTCGGCCACGAGTCCCGCGAGCATTTCCTTGCGGAGGTCGGCGAGGCGCGTCAGCGAGTACTCGCCGTCGGTGAAGGTGCCGGGAATCGTCCGAATGACGTCGGAGGAATTCCCGGAGAGGTGCATCGCCGGCAGGGTGCGGTACGCGAGGGAGCCGTCCTCGCGGATGTCGACGTGCCAGAGCTTCGGCACCTTGAGCGGGGCCTTGGAGGCCAGTTCGGCCGGGAGGCGGTTCGAGATCGTCACGGTCTGCCCGTTCTCCGAGAGGCCGGCCGAGAGGGGCGGCTGGAGGAATGCGACGCCGCGGTAGAACAGGAACTGCTCGGACTCGCCGGCCGGGGTCGTCACGGGGGCGCACCTCACGTCGCGCGGGCTGGTCCACACGGCGTCCTTCGTCTCGGGGAAGGTCCCTTTCTTGCCGACCTGGATGCCCTTCCAATCCAGGGTGCCGACCGTGCGCGGGGTGATGCGGCCGACCGAGGCCCTCGGGACCTCGATGCCCGGGGCCGTGACCACCGCGTCCGGGTAGAACTCGGTGAGCCAGCCGCCGTTGAACTTGACGCTCAGGTCGACGGTCGCGGGGAGCTTGAGACTCTTCGGGGGGTGGAAGTAGACGACGGGCGTCTCGAGGCGCACGAGCACGTCGGGGTGGTTGCGCGGGGCGCCCTTGAAGAAGACCGGGGGGATGTCGTCGACGGGCACCACGAGCTCGCGGTCGAGGCGGTGGACGAACTTGGGGAGCGGCTCGTCTTCGGTGTTGATCCAGCCGATCGGCACGCCCCGCTCGTTCATCAGCGAGGAGAAGGTGCCCCACTCGTGGATCTTCCACTTCTCGGCGTCCTGGGCTCCCAGGGTGCGGGGCAGCAGGGCGGCGCCGGCGGCAATCAGGGCTTCGCGTCGGGTGATCTTCATCGGGCATCTCCTCCCTATCGGGTTCATACCCCATCAGACGACGTTTGGGAGAAAAGAAACAGTTGTTTATTGTTGATATAATAATGTTTATAGTTGTATTCATGACGGCGCCGATCCCCTCCTTCTCGACGGACCAGGTGGCGGCCTTCCTCGAGCTCGCCCGGCTGGGCAGCCTGCGCGCCGCCGCGGGGGCGCTGCACCTGACGGAGCAGGGGCTGCGCGGCCGCCTGCTGGGCCTGGAGGAGCGGCTGGGCATCGAGCTCTACCGGAAGCAGCGGGGACCGAGGAAGGTCGGACCGCTCACCGAGAAGGGCCGGCGCTTCCTGCCCCAGGCGATGGCGTTCCTGGAGCAGGCCCGCCAGCTGGCCGAGGCCGCCGGAAGGGCCGGCCCGCCGCGCGACATCACCGTGGCGGCGTCGCAGTACCTGATCCTCTACGTCCTGATCGAGGCCGTGGGAAAGTTCCACGCGACGCATCCCGACTTTCGGGTCCGGCTCAGCAACCGGACCGAGCAGGAGATCGAGAAGGCGCTGCTCGAGGACCCGGACGTCTCGCTGGGGGTGGCCGCGCCGTACGAGACCACCGCCGACCTGGAATACCGGCACTTGTTCTCGATGGATTGGAGCCTGATCGCGCCGCCCCGCCACCCGCTGCTCCAGCGGCGCCGGCTGACCCTGGCCCAGCTCGCCGAGCAGCCCCTCATCCTCTTCGAGCGCGGCTCCACGGGCCGGCAGCACGTGATGGACGCCTTTCACGGCGCCGGCCTCTCGCCGCGGATCGAGTTGGAGACCACCACCACGGAGATCATCGTGCGGATGGTCGAGGCGGGCCTGGGGGTGTCGATCGTTCCGCTGATGCCGAGCGGGGCGGTCACGCGCGGACGTCGGGTCGGCGTGCGGCCGCTGGGGAATCAGATCCGGCCGATCCACTCGGGGATTCTGACCCGCCGCGGCGAACCGCTCTCGCCCGTGAGCCGGGCCTTCATCGAGTTCCTGACGCCGCGGGCTAGCGGCGCTTGAGCTCGTCCAGCATGCGCTGAACGGCGGGCCGGTTGTTCCAGTCCGGCGTCGCGATCCGAAGGGCCTGGTCGAGATCCTGCTCCATCCTCTTGAAGTCCTTCTTCATCTGGAACGCGAGGGCCCGGATGAGAAAGTACATGGCGTCGTTCGAGCTGATCTCGATGGCCTTCGTCAGGTCCGAGATCGCCGGGTCCGCTTCGCCCAGTTCCAGGTGGGTGTGGCCGCGAACGACCCAGGCAGTGGAGAGTCCCGGTTCGAGCTCGAGGGCCTCCGAGGCGTCCTGAAGGGCGCGCCGGCGGTCTCCTTCCAGCCGGCGCGCTTCCGCGCGGTGGGCGAGCGCCGAGGCCATGAGCGGATCCAGCTTGAGGGCCTTGCTGCAGTCGCTGATCGCTTCCTCCAGCTGCCCCCCCTGGCAGTAGAACCAGCCGCGGTGATCGTAGGCGATCGCGTACTCCGGGTGGATCTCAATCGCCTTCGTGAGGCTCTCGATCGCCTTCGGCCGTTCCCCCATGACGAGCAGAATGTTGGACCGGTTCACGTACGGTCTCGCCCAGTTGGGGGCGCGGGCGATGGCCTCGTCCATCCAGGTCAGCGCCCGCGTCGCCTCTCCCGACCACACGCCGATGAATTCGCAATACTCGGCGGCAGGCGTTTTCTTGTGGGCGTCCTCGAGTCGCGCTCTCGCTCCCTCCATGTTGTTCCCCACGTAGCGCTCCCGCAGCGCGAGGACCAGCATCTCGTTGACGCCGTCCGCCCGGGTCCAGGCGAGTCCCCAGCGCTCGGACTCGGCCTTGCCGGTGGCGCCCTCGCAGCGGCGCAGCGCCTCCTCCGCGTCGTGCAGGATCGGCTCGGCCTGCTTCCTCCGCACCTTCCGTTCGGACTCCGACCAGGCGTAGAGCCGTTCGATATAGCGTTCCATCCTCACCTGGCCGAGCAGCGCCCAGCCGGGGTTGAAGTCCGGAGTCCGGTCGAGGGCCCGGGTGAGGTCGGCTTCGGCCGCCGCGTAGCTTCCCCCGGAATGGAGAGCCCGGGCCCGCAGGTAGTATCCCTGCGGCAGGTCCGGGTAGTCGCTGATGTAGGTCGAGACCTCCCGGAGCAGCGTGCTCAGTTCCTTCCGGATTTCGTCGGGCCTGCGGGACGCCTGCTGCCTCCACTCCAGGATCGACACCATCCGGGCCCAGAGGTTGCTCAAGCGCTTGAAGGACTCCTCGCGCTTCTTCGCCTCCAGCGACGCCTGCGACGTCCGCTGCAGCTCTTCGTTTGCGGCCCGGCGATCCTTGATCCGCTCCTCCTCCAGCGCGCGGAGGCGGCGCTGGCCGACGACCGCGACGCCTCCCACCACGGCGAGCGCGGCGAGGCCCGCGGCCAGCGCGACCCGGTGCGTCCGCATCCTGCGATAGAGCCGGTAGATCGGGGACGCGGGCCGCGCCAGGATCGGCTTGCCTTCGAGGTAGCGCGCCAGGTCGTCGGCGAAGAGCGCCGCCGTCGCGTAGCGCCGCTCGGGCTCCTTGTCGAGGGCCTTGAGGGCGATGGCTTCAAGCTCGGGCGGGATCCTCGGATTCAGTTTCCGCGGCGGAGCGGGCTCGTCGCGGGCGATCTTGCCGTACAGATCCACGATGCTGTCCGCGATATGGGGCGGGTGCCCGCTGAGCAGCTCGTAGAGAATCGCGCCGAGGCCGTAGACGTCGGTGCGGGGCGTGATGGCGTTGGCCTTTCCCTGCACCTGCTCGGGCGCCATGTAGAGCGGCGTCCCGAGCGGCACGCCCGTCTTGGTCAGCTCCATCTGGGAGTCCATCACGTGCGCCATCCCGAAGTCTCCCACCTTCGGGTCGCCGGTGGAGCTCACCAGGATGTTGGCCGGCTTGAGGTCGCGGTGGACGATGCCCTTCTCGTGGGCGGCGGCGACGCCCCGGGCGGCGCGCTCCAGGATCATCGCGATCCCGCGCTCGTCGGGATGCCGGTCGCGCAGGTAGTCGCCCAGGGAGCGTCCCTGGACCCGTTCCATGACCAGGTACGCCTGTCCGTCCACGGCGCCGGCGTCGTAGACGGTCACGAGGTTGGGGTGCGAGAGCCCGGCCGCGGCCTGCGCCTCCCGGCGGAAGCGCTCGCGAGCGATCTCGCTCATGCCGACGACTTCGCGCAGGACCTTGATGGCGACCTGGCGCTTCAGCTCCCGGTCCCAGGCCGCGTAGACCAGGGCGGTCGACCCTTCGCCGAGCCGCTCTTGGAGCTCGTAGCGGCTGAGGCGGAACGGGGCGCTCGGGTCGCCGCCCAGGCTGCCGCGGACGCGGTCGGCCCAGTCCTCAGGCCCTGACATGACACTCCTCTCGGAAGGGGGTCGTTTCCTCGACAATTCTATCCTGAACTGAACCGAATCGCCCTCGGCCGATGCTAGGATGTTCGGGTCGGCATCGGGCGTTTCCTGAGGCAGGAGGACCTATGGAGTCGTTGCTGGACATCGTGCGGCGTCCCTGGCCCTGGTGGGTGGCGGGGCCGGCCATCGGGATCTTCGTCACGGCCTTCGCGGCGGCGACCGGGAACGCGGTGGGCGTCTCGGGCTGCTACGGCTCGGCCTGCGCGCGGCTGATCCCCAGCCTCTCGTTCTTCCGGAAGAGCTCGTTCGGCGAGCCGTGGCGGCTGCCGTTCCTCCTCGGCATGCCGCTGGGCGGGCTGGCGGGCGCCTTGCTCGCGGGTCCCCTGGGCGTGGTGGCCTCGATGGGCCTCTTCGACACCGTCTTCACGAGCCGCATGGACGTGAAGCTGGCTGTCCTCTTCGCGGGGGGACTGATGGTGGGCTTCGGGGCCCGCTGGGCCGGCGGCTGCACGAGCGGCCATTCCATCATGGGGATCTCGCAGGGCCAGAAGGCCAGCATGGTGATCACGGTCGGCTTCATGGCCGCGGGCATGCTGGCCGCCAACCTGCTGTTCCGCGTCCTGGGGGGCCGCTGACATGGGGACGCTCAAATACGTGCTCTGGGGCGCCGGCTTCGGCTTCCTGCTCCACCAGGCGCGCGTGACGGACTACGATGCCATCCTGGGGATGTTCCTCCTGCGCGACTTCCACCTCATGGGCGTGATGGGCGGCGCGATCGCGACGGCGTCGCTCGGCCTCTGGCTCGTGCGGCGCCGTGCGCGGGTGGCGCCGAACGGGGAGCCCTCCGAGAACCGGCCGAAGGCGTTGAACGGCGGCGTGGTCGCGGGCTCGCTGATCTTCGGCGTCGGCTGGGCCCTCTGCGGCGCCTGCCCGGGCACGGCGCTCGCGCAGCTGGGGGAGGGGAAGCTCTACGCGCTCGTCACGATCGCCGGGATGCTGCTGGGCACGCTTGCCTACGGGATCTGGCGCTCGCGCGCCCTCCCTAAGACGTGAAGACGCCGGCGATCCAGCGAGCGACCTCGTCCTTCGTCGCGCCCTTGAAGCGCTTGACGACCCCGCCCTCGCGGTAGACCTGGCAGTCCATCCGGTCGGCGGCGAAGGTCCGCGGCGTGTTGAGGACGACGTAATCCAGATTCTTCTTCTTGTACTTGAGCAGCGCCTGCTGGACCGCGTCCTGCACTTCCAGCGCGAAGCCGACGAGGATCCGCGACCCCTTCCGGCGGCCCATCTCCTTCAGGATGTCGCGCGTGCGGACGAGGCGGAGCGTGAGCGTCTCCGACTTCTTCTTCAGCTTCCCCGCGAAGCGCTCGGCGGGTTTGTAGTCGCCCACCGCGGCGGTCATGATCGCGCCGTCGATGCGGGGATAGACCTTCATCACCGCGCGGTACATGTCGTCGGCGCTCGTGACCCGGATCGTGCGGACGCCGGCGGGGTCGGGGAGGGCGACCGGGCCCGTGATCAGCGTCACGTCGTGGCCCGCGCGGGCCGCGGCCGTCGCGCAGGCGAAGCCCATCTTGCCGCTCGAGGCGTTCGAGAGAAAGCGGACGGCATCGAGGTACTCCCGGGTGGGTCCGGCCGTGACTAGGACACGCACCGGACGATTTCCTCGACGATCTGGGCGGGGTTGGCGAGGCGGCCCTTCGCGTAGGTGCCGCAGGCGAGGAAGCCGCTGTCCGGCTCGACGAACTTGTAGCCCCTCTTCTTGAGGGTCGCGATGTTCTCCTGGACGGCGGGGTGGGCCCACATGCGGTCGTTCATGGCGGGCGCCACCAGCACGGGGCAGTCCACCGCCAGGAGCAGCGAGGTCAGCATGTCGTCGGCGATCCCATGGGCGGCCTTGCCCACGAAGTTCGCGGTCGCGGGGGCCACGACGACCAGGTCGGCCTTGTCGGTGAGGCTGATGTGGGTGGGGTCGACGACGCTTTCGAGGTCGAACTGGTCGATCATGACCCTCCGGCGGGTGAGGGTCTGGAAGGTCAGGGGGCCGACGAACTGGGTGGCCGAGCGGGTCATGACGACGGTGACGCCGGCGTCGCGCTGCACCAGCTGGGAGACGAGCTCCGCGGCCTTGTAGGCGGCGATCGAGCCGGTGACCCCGACGACGATCTCCTTGCCCTTCAGCGTCCCGGGCTGTCTCTTGGCCACCGCTCGTGCCCCTCGAACGTCCGAATCGAGGGGGTCGCCCCCCTCGATTCTCTAATCTCTTAGTCCGACTTCTTCTTCGACTTCTTGCCTTCTTCCTTGCCGTCGATGTCGATGCCTTCGAAGGTGACCTTGCCCTGCCGGATCTCTTCCATCACGATGTTGATCAGGTTGCGATCCTCGAGCTCGACCAGCTTCTGGCCGCCCTTGACCAGCTCCTTCAGGCGCTTCTGGATCAGCACCGTCAGCTTGTAGCGGCCGCCGAACTTCTCGGCCAGCTGATCGATCTCGGTGTAGTTCTGGGTCATGCTTCCTCCAAACCAGTCATCCAATACAGCCGCAGAGTCTCAGAGACGCAGAGCGGAAATTCTTCTCTGCGTCTCCGCGTCTCCGCGGCTGCCTTTACGGCAGCAACTGACGCGAGCGGGCCAGCGCCAGGATCTCGTCCACGGCCCGCTCCACGGTCGTGTTCACCACGACCGCATCGTACGAATCTTTCTGCCCCATCTCCCGCTCCGCCCGGTCCAGCCGCATCTTGACGGCTTCCGGGCTCTCCGTCTTGCGCCCCTCGAGCCGCTTCCTCAGCTCCGCCATGTCGGGCGGCGCGATGAACACGTAGAGGGCCGGCAGGCCCATCTTCCGCAGCGTCGCCGCGCCCTGGGTGTCGATGTCGACCAGCACCAGCGGCCGGCTCGCCAGCTCCTGCTCGATTCTCTCCTTCGGCGTCCCGTACAGGTTCTTGTCGATCTCGGCCCACTCCAGGAAGCCGCCGCGCTGGAGCTCCTCCTGGAACTCCTGGCGGGTGAGGAAGCGGTACTCGCGCCCGTTCACCTCGCCGCTGCGGGGCGCGCGGGTCGTCGTCGTCATGACCCGCGGGACTCCCGCGTCCTTCAGCCTCTTTGCGATCGTCGTCTTTCCGACCCCCGAGGGGCCGGAGATGACCAGCAAGGTCCCCTTACTCAACGTTCTCGACCTGTTCTTTGATTTTCTCGAGCTCCGCCTTCATATCCACGGCGGAGGCCGCGATCTCGCCGTCGTTCGCCTTGGAGGCGATCGTGTTCGTCTCGCGGCCCATCTCCTGGGTCATGAAGTCGAGGCGGCGCCCCAGCTGTCCTTTCTGCGCGATGATCTTGCGGAACTCCCCGATGTGGGAGCGCAGCCGCTGGATCTCCTCGCTCGTGTCGCAGCGGTCGGCGTGGACCGCCACTTCCTTCACGATGTCCACCTTGGCGGCCTCCAGGCCCCGCTGCGTGAGGAGTTGCTGGATGCGGTCGTCGAGGCGCTTCTGGTACCCCTCGACCACCACCGGCACGCGGGCCTGCACCTTGCCGAGGCGGCCCTCGATGCTCTCCAGGTGCCCCTTGAGGGTGTCCGAGATCTTCCCGCCCTCGCGCTCGCGCGACTCGACCAGCTGGTCGAGCGCCTTCGGGAGGAGCTTCTTCACCTTGGGCCAGAGCTCCTCGGACGACTCGGTGGCCCCGTTGGACCAGAGCGACGGGATGGCCAGGAGGTCCTCGATCTTGATCTCGCCTTTGATCCCGAGGGCCTTCTGGACGTCCCGGAGCTGCTTCGCGTACGCCTTGAACGTCGTCAGGTCGGGCAGCGAGGGCTCCCGGTCGCGCGGGGTCTTCACCGAGACGCTGACCGTGACGCTGCCGCGGCCGAGGCGGGAGCGCACCATCTGCTCGATCTCGCTCTCGTAGCGGACGAGCGAGTCGGGCAGGCTCTGCTTGAGCGTGAGGAAGCGGTGGTTCACCGAACGCACCTCGACGTCAATGTCCATCCGGCGGTCTCTCTGGGAGGCGCTGCCGAATCCGGTCATGCTGTTCATTTGGGCGGCGGCGGCAGCGGCGTCCCG
>Ga0310812_10000057_pt1 | contig 55116 bp, 41 predicted proteins | sample NN3metagenome_FD_205747 | JGI IMG/M metagenome (GOLD analysis project Ga0310812, IMG submission 205747) | Soil microbial communities from experimental microcosm in Duke University, North Carolina, United States - NN3 | ecosystem: Engineered > Artificial ecosystem > Soil microcosm > Unclassified...
GAAGGGCTGGGACATCCAGCTCATGGACGTCGTCCGAAGCGACCTCGGGGGTCTCAAGTACGGCACCATCGCGATCGAGGGAGAGGACGTCTACAAGTTCCTCAAGTTCGAGACCGGCGCCCATCGAGTGCAGCGCGTGCCCGTGACCGAAGCGAGCGGCCGGATCCAGACCTCCATCGCCACCGTCGCGGTCCTTCCGCAGGCGGAGGACCTCGAGATCGACATCAACCCGCAGGACGTCCGCACCGACACCTACTCGGCCGGCGGCCCCGGTGGCCAGCACGTGAACAAGACCCAGAGCGCGGTGCGCCTCACCCACATCCCCACCAACATCGTCGTGCAGTGCCAGGACCAGCGCTCGCAGACGCGCAACCGCGAGCTCGCCTGGAAGGCCCTCAAGACGAAGCTTTACGAGCACTTCGAGGAGCAGAAGGCGAAGGAGCGCCGCGACCTGCGGCGCACCCAGGTCGGCACCGGCGACCGCAGCGACAAGATCCGGACCTACAACTTCCCCGACAGCCGCGTCACCGACGTCCGCCTCGGCGCCTCGGGTTCGGTCCACAACCTCGAAGGATTCCTCCAGGGGGACATGGACGAGCTGATGGACCGCCTGCTCAAGTACGAGCGCGAAGAGAAGCTCAAGGCGCTGGCGAAGAAGGCGTGAACCAGATCGTCGAGGCCCGCAAGTATCTCGAATCCTGCGGCATCGACAACCCCCAGCCCGACGTCCAGCTGATCGCCGCCTACTGCGCCGGCCTCCCCCTCAAGACCGCGCTCGGCGCCCCGCCCCCGACCTTCAGCCCCGGCCAGGAAGCCCGCTTCCGCCGCCTCATCGCGCGCCGCGGCGAGAACCGGGAGCCGGTCGCCTACCTGGTCGGCAACCAGGAATTCATGGGACTCGAATTCAAGGTCACGCCCTCGGTCCTGATCCCGCGGCCCAGCACGGAAACCCTGGTCGAGAAGGCGGGCCAGCCGAAGACGTTCCTCGAGATCGGGACCGGCTCCGGGGCGATTGCGATCACCCTGGCCCTGAGCGGCGCCCGGGGGACCGCCACGGATCTCTCCCCGCGGGCGCTCGAGATCGCCCGCGGCAACGCGGACCGACACGGCGTCGGGGACCGGATCACCTTCGTGGAGGCGGACCTCTTCGTCGACGGCGCGTTCGAGCTGCTGATCTCGAACCCGCCCTACGTGGCGACGCCGGAGCTGACGTCGCTTCCCATCGACGTGCAGCATGAGCCGCGCATGGCCCTCGACGGGGGCCCCGACGGGCTGGACATCATCCGCCGGATCGTCGCGGGGGCGCGGGCCCGGGCCCCGCGGCTGCTCCTCGAATTCGGCGCGACCCAGGCGGCCGCCGTGCGCGATCTGGCTTTACAGGCGGGCTATCGCGACGTCCATATACATAAGGACCTGGACGGATTCGACCGCGTCCTGGAGGCCACATGATCCTGCTCCTGATCGCGACGCTCGCCCTCTCGGACATCCACAAGCAGGTGAAAGTCACCTGCCCCGTGGACGGGACAAAGTTCGACGCGATCGAGATCACGGCGACCAACCAGTGGGGCGGGCGCGACGCCGACGGCTGCGCCCACGCGTTCAACACCACCCCGATGGAGTCCTACGTCTGGGTCTGTCCCAGCTGCAAGTTCGCCGGCCGCAAGAAAGACTTCGACGCCGCGATCCCCGATGCCGACAAGAAGGCGCTGCTCGACGGCCTCAAGCCGTTGATCGAGATCAAGAAGGACGCGAAGCAGCAGCAGATCCCCGGCCACGTGAAGTACGACCTGCTGGCGCAGGTGGCGCAGATCCGCAAGGCGGCGCCCGAGGAGGTCGGCCGGGCCTGGCTGCACGCCTCCTGGAGCTGCCGCCAGCAGGGCTCGGCCTCCCTGGCGGACTTCGACGAGTGGGAGCAGCTGCGCGAGCGCTACAACCTGAACCAGAAGCCGATGGCGTACGGTCTCGGGAAGAATCGGACGGAGCTGGAGCTCGACGTCGCGCGGAAGCTCGAGAAGGAGATCGACGGCAAGCAGTTCGAGAAGGGCGTCAACCGGCTGCTGTCGCGCTACCTGGCGGCCTATCTGTTCCGCAAGCACGGTGAGAACGTCGCGGCCGAGCGCTGGCTCACGGAGCTCGAGAAGCTGAAGGGCGAGAACAACGTGGTGGACGACGCGGCCGCGAAGGCGCGTGCGTCGATCCCGCTGGAGCGCGAGTTCCAGAAGAAGGCCCTGGAGACGTACCGGGCGGCCTACGAGGCGGGCGGCTTCGACAAGAAGGTCGCGCCGGAGGTGGCCTACCTGCTGGGCGAGCTCTCGCGCCGCCTGAGCGACCCCAAGGCGGCCGTGACCTGGTTCCAGAAGTCGATCGACACGACGGACTCGGAGCCCCTCAAGAAGCTGGCCTCCACCCAGAAGGCCCTCGCCGAGAAGTAGCCCTTCACAAAACGCAGCGTCTATTTTGTCAGCGTCCCCTTGCCTTTTTGTAAGTTATGAATTATAAATTACAACGAGAGCAGAGGGGGAAGAATGGACGCATTCATCATCGAAGGCGGGCATCCGCTTCGAGGCACCGTTGAAGTCCGCGGCGCGAAGAACGCCGCGCTGCCCATGATGGCCGCCGCCCTCCTCCTCGACGAAGGCAAGCTCGTCCTGCGGCGCGTCCCCAACCTCGCCGACATCAAGTCGATGGCGAACGTCCTGCAGGAGCTGGGCGTCCGCATCGACCGCCGCGGCGACGAGATGACCCTGCAGGTCGTCAGCGACAAGAACTGCCGCGCCTCCTACGAACTCGTTTCCAAGATGCGCGCGAGCGTCTGCGTCCTCGGCCCCCTGGTGGGCAAGCGGCGCCGCGCCGAAGTCTCGATGCCCGGCGGCTGCAGCATCGGCGACCGCCCCATCGACCTGCACCTCAAGGGCCTCGCGGCCCTGGGGGCCTCCGTCGCCGTCGAACGCGGCTACGTGATCGCCTCGGCCCGCCGCCTGGCCGGCGGCACCATGTATCTGGGCGGCCCCATGGGCTCGACCGTCACGGGCACCGAGAACGTCATGATGGCGGCGGTTCTCGCCCCCGGCACGACGATCATCGAGTGCGCCGCCTGCGAGCCCGAGGTCCAGGAAGTCGCGAAGCTGCTGGTCAAGATGGGCGCCCTGATCGACGGGATCGGCAGCCCGCGCCTCACGATCACCGGCGTCAAGAAGCTCCACGGCTGCACCTTCGACATCATCCCCGACCGCATCGAGGCCGGCACCTTCATGGCGGCCGCCGCGATGACCGGCGGCGACGTCTCGATCGAGAAGTGCAACCCCGACCATCTGATGTGCGTCACCGAGTGCATGCGCCAGGCGGGGGCGATCATCGAGACCGGGCCGGACTGGATCCGCGTCCGCGGCAACGGCATGTTCCACCCGGTGAACGTCGCGACGCTCCCCTACCCCGGCTTCCCGACCGACATGCAGGCCCAGTTCATGGCCCTGATGACCCGCGGCGAGGCGATCTCGATCGTCACCGAGCGGATCTACCCCGAGCGCTTCCACCACGTCCGGGAGTTCGGACGGATGGGCGCGAACATCGTCCGAGAGGGCCCCAGCGCCATCGTGATCGGCGTGAAGGAGCTCTCCGGCGCCCCGGTGATGGCGAGCGACCTGCGCGCGGCGGCGGGCCTCCTGGTGGCGGCCCTGGCGGCGCGAGGCGAGACGGTGCTGCAGCGCATCTACCACCTGGACCGCGGCTACGACCAGATCGAGAAGCGCCTGGAGTCGCTGGGCGCCCGCATCCGCCGCAGCGACCTCAAGCCGGAGGCGGCCCCCCTGCGCGAAGCCGTCTAGCGGGAGAAAACAACCAGGTTACTTTCTCCACTCAGGCGTAGCGGGCGGTGCGCACCTTGGGGCGGCAGGCCAGGCAGCTCTCCGAGGTCGGGTTCATGAACAGGTGCAGGTACTGGATCGGGGACCCGCAGGCCTCGCAGGTCCCGTAGGAGCCCATCCGGATCCGCTCCAGCGCCCCGTCGATCTGGCTCACCTCCCGCTCGTGCAGGATCGTCCAGAGGTCGTACATCGTCTTCGAGGCCCGCGTCAGCGGCGGCGCGATCTGGTTGCGCCGCTCGTGGAGCATCTCGGCGAATTGATTCAAAACCCGGGGCGACAGGGGCTCGTTCTGTTTCTCCATCGACTTCCTCCCTAAGCATTGGATATGGATTCCCTCGGCGGGGGCGCGTTACTGTGAAAATTGCCGCCGACTGAGACACTGGGGCATTCCGCCCCACGGGGAAGCCTGCCCCAGCGCCCCACTGCAGGAGCCCCCTCCCCCTCAATTCCGGCCCGAAAACCGCGCTTTCGATTGGCATCCCTCTTGCATAGGCCCCATATGAAATGGGACTGAACCTCGGAGCGGGCAGTCCGTTGAGAAACGACACGAGAGGAGGCGAGTCATGGGCGGAAGCCAGAACATCGGCGAGGCGTCGGACAACCCCGTGGAGATCAATGTCACCGCGATGGTCGACGTGATCTTCTGTCTCTGCATCTTCTTCATGTGCTCCTTCCACTTCAAACAGCTGGAAGGAAAGATTGACGCCTGGATGCCTAAGGACGGGCCCGGCAATCAGATCGGCGAACTGAAGGACAAGCCCATCCTCGAAGAAGTCCGGGTCTTCATGAAGTGGGATGCCGCCAGCGGAAAGACGATCCGCCGCATCGGAAACCGGAACCCCGTCGAGACCGATAATCAGCTCACCGAGACCATCGACCAGATCAAGAAGGACTACGAGAAGGCCGGAAAGAGCGAAGTGCCGGTCGTGGTCGACTCCACGGCGGACGTGCCCTGGCAGGACGTCGTCCACGTCGTGGATCTTTGCAAGCACCAGAAGCTATCCCCCATCCGCTTCACCGAGCCCATGCAGTACCAGAGTCGATAGCCGAACGATTGAGGAGCGAGCCATGAAGCTGATCGAGAACGCGCCCTGGTGGCTGGTGTCCGCCGGAATCCACGCCGTCCTGATCCTCGGAGCCGCCCTCATCTACGTCGAGCGGCTCCTGGCGGTCGAGGAACCCCTGAGCCCGATCGTCTTCCGGGCCCCCGAGCCGGAGCGCATCCCCATCGATACCGTCCGCGACGTGACCGCCAAGAGCGGCGCCCCGCTGAAGTTCGACGACCCCGACCCCAAGGTCGACCCCAACGAAAAAGTCATCTGGTTCCCCGGCGCGGAGTTCAGCGATAAGAACCGCTCCAAGGAAACCGACCCGGACCTCATCCGCGACGGGATGAGGGGCCAGGACTTCAAGTTCAATTCCAGCACTCCCGGGGACGGCAGCTCCCACATCGGCCGTCAGCTCAAGGGCATCGGCGGCTCCGAGAACATCGGCACCGGCCGCGGCGGCGGCAGCGCGGGCCGCTACGGCGACCGCTTCGGCAGCAACCGCGACACCGCCGTCCGGAAGAACGGCGGCGACCCGAGCACCGAGAGCGCCGTCACCGCGGCGCTGCGCTGGCTGGCGCGGCACCAGAACGTCGACGGCAGCTGGAGCGCGGAGGGCTTCAACCACAAGTGCGTCAACGGGAAGTGCTCCGGGACCGGCGAGCGCGACTATGACAGCGGCGTGACCTCCCTCTCCCTGCTCGCCTTCCTGGGCGCCGGCTACACCCAGGTGTCCAAGGACGAGCTCGTCGACCCGGCCGTGCCCGGCCAGACGCTCCGCTTCGGCGACGTCGTCCGGCGCGGCCTGCAGTGGCTGATCACGCAGCAGGACCCGGAAGGCTGCGTCGGCGAGCGCGGCCAGAAGTACATGTACAACCATGCCGTCGCCGCCCTGGCGCTCTCCGAGGCCTACGGCATGACCGTCTCCGCGCCGCTGCGCGACCCCGCCCAGAAGGCCATCAGCTTCCTGGCCAACGCGCAGAACCCCGGCAAGGGCTGGCGCTACAGCACGCGCTCCGGCGACAACGACACCTCGGTCACCGGCTGGGCCGTCATGGCGTTCAAGTCCGCCGAGCTCTCGGGCCTCGAGTTCCCCAAGGCGGCCTTCGACGGCGCCCTGGCGTGGCTGAACGAGGCGACCGAGCAGAACGGCTACTACCGCTCGGGCTACAACCAGGCCGGCACCGGCAAGGTCTACGTTCCCGGCAAGAACGAGCAGTTCCAGCACCACGAGTCGATGTCGGCCGTCGCGGTGATGTCCCGCATCTTCATCCAGAAGAAGCGCGATCCCGCGCTGACGGCGGTGAACCTGCTCGTGTCCGACCTCCCCGCCTGGAAGGCCGGGCAGGTGGACTTCTACTACTGGTACTACTCGTCCCTCGCGCTCTTTCAGTATGACGGCCCCAAGGGGCCCTTCTGGACGAAGTGGAACGAGCCGATGAAGAACGCCCTCGTTCCGACCCAGAAGACCGAGAAGAGCGGGTGTGAGAACGGGTCCTGGGATCCCTCGGCGGATCGCTGGGGCTTCGAGGGCGGCCGGGTCTACGCCGCCGCCATCAACTGCCTGACCCTGGAGGTGTACTACCGCTACGCCAACGTCTTCGGCACTTCGAAGTAGACGCCCCCCAAATAACGAGGGCGCCCCGGAGCCATCCCCGGGGCGCCCTTGCGCTTTTTATGGAAAGAGACCGCTACTTGTCGGCCTTCTTCTTCTTGGCGGCCGGCATCGCCTCGTCGATCTTTTTCTTCTGCTCGTCGTCCTTGCCGACGTCGTGCAGCTTCGCGATGATCTCGGACTTCAGCGCGGCGACTTCCTTCCTCGCCTTCTTGTCGCCGCCGTCGATCTTCTTCTGCGCCTCCGCCGCCTTGTCCTTGTACTCGGCGTAGATGGCGTCCACCTTCTTGACCTGCTCGTCGTCCAGGCCGCACTTCGTCTTCAGGTCGGCCGAGCTCGGCAGCCCCAGGGGCGCCGCGTCGTCCTTCGCGTACGCGTTCAGCGACGCCAGCGCAAACACCACCGCAAGCACTGCTTTCATGGCATCCTCCAGCTGAAATGTTTTCCCGTCCCCAACGCAGGGTTTAACACGACGCCGGAGGGAGGGTTACGGTGAAAATGTGCTCAGGCGGCGGCCGCCGGGGCCGGCTCGTGCGTGTCGCGGTCGAGCCGCGTGACGGGGTCGATGAAGAACCAGCAGACGGCCGCGAGCAGGTAGACGCCCGCGCTGACGTCGAAGGCGAGCGCCCAGCCTCCCGCGGTGGCGGCGAGCTTGTTGAAGACGACGGGGCTCAACGCGCCGCCGAGGTTCCCCATCATGTTCATGCTGCCCGAGAAGGTGCCGGCGAACTTGCCGCCGACGTCCATGCAGGCGCCCCAGGAGCAGGGCATCGTCAGGTCGCCGAAGAAACTGGCGGCCCCCATGGCGAGCATCACGACCAGCGGGTACTCCATGAAGCGGGAGGGCATCAGGAAGCAGAGCCCCGCCAGGCCCATCCCGGCCACGCCAAGGATGCGCCGGGTCCGCAGCACGGTGCCGGACCACTTCTCCAGCCGCGGGATCAGGATGCTGGAGGCCAGGTTCCCGAACGCGCCGCAGAAGAGCGGGATCCCGGCCAGCGCCGCCCGCTGGTATTCGTTCACCTTCGGGTACTTCTCGTCCAGGAACGTGTTGAGCCACGTGACATAGAAGTACCAGCAGTAGCTGAAGCACGCGTACTGCAGCCAGAGGAGCCAGGGCGTCGCCGACGCGAGGAAGCGGCTCCAGGGGACCGGATCGTGCCGGGCCACGGCCGGATTGTTCGCCAGCAGCGCCCGCTCGGCCTGGTTGACCTGCGGATGATCCTTCGGGTCGTCGCGGAACCAGCGCCAGAAGAAGATCGCCCAGACGACGCCCAGCCAGCCGAAGACCAGGAACGCGACCTTCCAGGACATCTGGCGAAGCAGAATGGCCACCAGCAGCGGCGTCACCGCGCCGCCCAGCCGCGCGAACATCCAGAGGATCGCCTGCGCCCGGACCTTTTCCTCCGGACGCAGCCACGTCGAGAAGGCGCGCGTCAGGTTGGGGAAGCAGCCCGCCTCGCCGGCGCCGAAGAGGAAGCGGCACACGAACAGCGACACCTTGCTCCACATCCAGCCCGTCGCCATGGTGAAGAAGGACCACCAGAGCACCACGCGGACCAGCGTCTTCCTGGGGCCGAACTTGTCGCCCATCAGGCCGGTCGGGATCTCGAAGAGCGCATACGCGACCGTGAAGGCCGTGAAGATCCAGCTCATCTCGTCCTTGCTGAGCGTGAGGTCCTTCTGGATCAGCGGGGCCGCCTTGGAGATGCAGATGCGGTCGACGTATTGGATCGCGGCGAGGAATACCCCGAAGACGATGACCTTGTAGCGGGCCCGGGTCGGCGCGAGCGCGTCCATGAGCTAAAGACGTTCCCCCGAAGACGAAGATTGCGGGCCCGACACAAACCTTGTTCTTAGTGGCCTTGGAGCCGTTGTGTTCTAACGAAGCCGCGTCAGATCTTGAACATCATCTTGAGCGTCGACCCCGGATCCCGCGCCATCTTGAGGAAGCCGGCCTGGCCGTCGTCGAGCGGCCGCGTCTCCGTCCACGGCGTCAGGTCGAGCCGCTTCGCCTCGATCAGCCGCAGCGCCGTGAGGAAGTCGCGCGGCGTGTAGCAGAACGTCGTGAAGACGCTCTTTTCGTCGCGGATCATCTCGATCCAGGGCAGGCTGGACTCCATCTCGGACATGCCGATGAAGAGCACGCGGCCGCCGCGGCGGCAGCAGTTGATCGCCTGGCGCCGCGTCGCCTCGATGCCGGCGGTCTCGATCACGAACTCGGTCCCGCCCTCGCTCCAGTCCCGCACGGCCTGCACGGGGTCGCCCTTCGCGGCCGAGAAGGCCTGGTCGGCCTTCAACTGCCGGGCCACCTCGAGGCGCTTCTCGTTCTTGTCGACGATGCAGACCCGCGCGATCCCGCGCAGCTTGGCCATCGAGAGCGCGAGCATCCCGATCGGCCCCGCGCCCAGGATCGTGAGCGAATCCGGCACCTCGCTCATCGAGGTGCGGAAGAAGTGGACCACGTTGGCCAGCGGCTCGGTCATGATCGCTTCCGCCTCGGAGAGCGTCTCCGAGACGGGGTAGAGGCAGGTCGTCGGCAGCGAGACGAACTCGGCGTACGTGCCGTGCACGCGGTCGAGCCCCAGCACCTTCCAGGTCGCGCAGAGGTTCTGCTTCCCCGCCAGGCAGGCGGAGCATTTCCAGCAGGGCATGAGCGGGTTGATCACCACGCGGCGGCCGGGCTTCCAGTCGGCGACCGAGGCGTGCACCTTCTCGACCGTCGCGACGGCCTCGTGCCCCAGGATGAGGCCGGGCTTGCGGCGCTCGCTGTGGCCGAGGAAGCCGTGGATGTCCGAGCCGCAGATGCCCGACGCGTGGACGCGGAGGAGCGCCTCGCCGGCCTGGGGCGACGGGACCGGGACGTCCTGGATCTCGACCTTCTCCGGTCCCATGTAGACGAGGGCTTTCATCGGTCTTCATTTGAAGATACGCGCGCCGATCCTGCAAACGAAAAGAACTCCGGAATCTTCGCGACCGACTCAGGGATTGTCGGATTGGCGTTCGGCGTGTTCAGAGGTTATTGTACGTCCGATGTCCGACCTCGACCTGCAGGAACGCGACGGCTACCTCGAAGCCCGCTACCTCGGCCGCTACAGCCTGGAGCGCTACAAGAGCCTGATGGAGCGCTCGACGAAGGCCTGCACGGAGCGCGGCCTTCCTCGCCTGCTCGTGGACATCAGCGACCTGCAGGATTACGCGCCCACGATGATGGAGCGGCACGAGATCGGCGTCGCCGGAGCGGCGCTGAGCCGTGAGATCGAACGGGTGGCCGTCATCGCCACGCTGGAGCAGGTCGGGCCGCATTCCTTCTCCACCACGGTGGCCCGGAACCGGGGGCTCTCGGTCCGGTCGTTCCACGACCGCGAGGAAGCGCTTCGCTGGCTCCTGGGCTCGGGACGCGACGCGCGTCAGGTCTGAGGGAATTCGAGCGGCGGGCGGTGGCGCCAGGCCCGGAGGCGGTTGGCGACCTTGCGGATGGGCTTCTTCGAAAGGATCTTGCGCTCGACCTTGTACTTGCCGGGGATGTCCGTGATCATGATCCCGGCGAGCACCAGCAGCAGCCCCTGCCCCGGCACGCCCGGAAGCGACAGGACCAGGCCAACCGCCACGAGCAGCACCCCGGCCGCATTCTTCAGGATTTTGATCCAGAGCGGCCGATTCTTCGATTTCTGCTTCTTCTCGCTCTTGAAGTAGTCCGGAGGGAGGCGGATCAACATCCAGCCCGCCAGCCCGCCGCTGACCACGAGCGTCCCGATCGAGATGCCGACGATGAGAAGGACGTCTTCCGTGGTCATCCAGAGGTTGGACGGCCGAGCCGCGGATTTCGTTATGCGCCGAAATAATTCGGCCGCTCCGGCATCATTCCCCGCGGTGATTGCGCGACCCGACCCCGAACGATAGAATGGCCGCCCCATGTTCGAATCCCTGAGCGAGTCCCTCGGCAACGTCTTCCGCAAGCTCTCCGGCAAGGGGAAGCTGACGGAGTCCAATATCGAGGAGGGCCTCCAGGAAGTCCGCCGCGCCCTCCTGGCGGCCGACGTGAGCTTCAAGATCGTCAAGGACTTCATCGACCGCGTGAAGACGGCCGCCGTCGGCGCCGACGTGCTCAAGACGATCAACCCCACGCAGATGTTCATCTCGCTCGTCCACAAGGAGCTCGCGGCGCTCATGGGGCCGGTCGACCATTCGATCGCGCCCGCCCAGGGGAAGGCGCCGGCGGTCCTGATGATGGCGGGCCTCCAGGGCGCGGGCAAGACGACCACCACGGCCAAGCTGGGCAAGTACCTCCAGAAGCGCGGCCGCAAGCCGATGCTGATCGCGGCCGACATGATCCGCCCGGCCGCCGTCGAGCAGCTCAAGACCCTCGGCAGCCAGAACGGCATCCCCGTCTACTTCGAGCCGAGCGGCCGCCCGGTCAAGATCTGCGAGCGCGGCGTCGCCAAGGCGCAGGAGCAGGGCTGCGACGTCGTGATCCTCGACACGCAGGGCCGCCTGCACGTCGACCGCGAGATGATGGACGAGCTCAAGGAGATCCATCAGAAGCTCAAGCCGCAGCAGACCTTCCTGGTGGTCGACGCCATGACCGGCCAGGACGCGGTCAAGTCGGCGGACGAGTTCAACAAGCAGCTCTCGCTCGACGGCGTGATCCTCACCAAGCTCGACGGCGACGCGCGCGGCGGCGCCGCCCTCTCGGTGAAGGCGATCGTCGGCAAGCCGATCAAGTGGATCGGCATGGGCGAGAAGATCGAGATGCTCGAGGAGTTCCACCCCGAGCGGATGGCCGACCGCATCCTGGGGATGGGCGACGTGGTCACGCTCGTCGAGAAGGCCCGCGAGGCGATCGACGAGGAGCACGCGCGCAAGCTCCAGGAGAAGATCAAGAAGGACGAGCTGACGATCGACGACTTCCTCAAGCAGCTCGAGGCCATGGAGAAGATGGGGCCGATCAAGTCGCTCATGAAGCTGATCCCGGGCGCCAGCCAGATGGGTCAGATGATGGGCGACATGGACAACGCCGAGAACGAGCTGAAGTACGCGAAGGCGATCATCCGCTCGATGACGATGCAGGAGCGCGAGAACCCCGAGCTGCTCAACGCGTCGCGGCGTCAGCGGATCGCGAAGGGCTCCGGCCGCCCCGTCCACGAGGTCAACTCGATCATCAAACAGTTCGACGAAGCCCGCAAGATGATCAAGCTGATGAAGAAGGGCAAGTTCCCCGGCGGTCCGGGCGGCCCCGGCATGCCCGGCGCGCCGCCTCCGCCTGGCCGACGCCGCTGACCCGAACACCGCACGCCGAACACGGAATACCGACTGGACCAATCCCCCTCCGGATCGGGGTTCTGTGTTCCGAGTTCGGGGTGCGGAAGACTACTTCGCCGGCAGCGTCTCCTGGATCACGTCGAACTCGGCGCGGGCGACCTCGACGTGCTTGTCCTCGCCGTGCGCCGCCAGGATGCGGACCGAGGCCTTCCCCGGGCCACCCTTCACGGTGATGTCCTGCTCGCGCCCGGAGTAGCCCTGGTGCTCGACGCCGTGGACCCCGACCCACTCCACCACCCAGAGGTAGGGGACGTCGGCGGCCATCTGGCCGTCCATCGTCTTGGTTTCGACGACGAACTTGAGCCTGGACTTCGACCCGAGCGCGACCTGGGACGGAGCCTGGACGCTCCACTGATAGTTCGCGGCGGGCGCCGCGCTCTTGCAACTCGCCATCAAGGCGACGATGGCGATTCCGAGCAGGGTTTTCCGCACAGCTGTTTCCCCCTTACTTTCTACTTCTTGCTTCCTACTTCCTACTTCCTACTTCGTGCTTCTTGCTTGTCGCCACGCCCAATGTGGAGGGACCCCGCGGGTCCCCCCACGAAGGGGCGTGGATGGCGCCGAAAGAAACTCTCTTGACCCCCCGGGTTGGCCCCGGTCGCGGTTCCGCGCGGCGACTTGCGCCGCGCCTCCCGCGATAGGCTAGTTACGACGTCTGGACAGGGAGGTAACAGAATCCGCGAGCCGCGCAGGAACTTACTCGCCGCGGAGAATGCGCAGCAGGTAGACGTGGGTGGAGCCGCCGGAGTTGTGGGCGTCCAGGACGCTGACGAAGTACGGGCCGTCGGCGGGCAGCGTGACCCGCAGCGACGGGTCCCGCGTGGTCTTCGAGTCGTCCAGCGCCGCCACCGTCTGCCCGTCCTTGTTGTGCAGCATCAGCATCGCGTCCAGGATCGAGCCGCGGCGCTGCGCCTCCACCTCGAAGACCCAGGTCTCGCCCTTGCGCCCCGCGATCCGGAACACGTCGACGTCCATCGCCTGGGAGACGGTCCCCTGCACCACCTGCCCCGCCTCCACCGGCTGCGCCGTCGCGAAGCCGCCGTTGGGCTCCTTCTCGAGCACGACCTTGTCCTTCGGCAACACCAGCAGTTCGTAGGGCGTCGTCTGCCCCGCCGCGTTCAGCGCGAGCAGCTGCAGCTTCTCGGGCGCCGCCTCGGGCAGCTTGATCTCGATCTCGACCTTCGTGTCCCCGTAGACGGCGGGATCCGTCTCCTTGGGGATCTCGGCCTTGCCCTTCGACTTGATCGCGATGGAGACGCCCTCGATCGGCTCGGCGAGCTTCACCTCCGTCGCCTGGTCGAGGTTCAGGCCCCGCAGCGTGACCTTGGCGCTCGCGCCCGGCGTGACGGCGAGCGGGAGCGCCATCGCGATCCGCGGCTTGGGATCGGGCGGCGCCTTCTTGTCCTCCTGCACCGCGGCGCAGAGGAGGAGGATCGCCAGGGCGACCTTAGACATACAGCTCGCCGACGGGGTCGCCCTGGTCGAGGATCTCGATCGGGCGGCCGTCCGGCGAGTTCAGCCACCCGTGATGGTCGATCCCCAGCCCGTTGTAGATCGTCGCGCACACGTCCGCCGGCTTCACCGGGCGGTCCGTCACCGACGTCCCCGTCCGGTCCGACGCGCCGATCACCCTACCCCCCTGGATCCCCGCGCCCGCAAACAGCATCGAAGCCACCGGCGCGAAGTGGTCGCGCCCGTTGTCCTTGTTGATCTTCGGCGTCCGCCCGAACTCCCCGAAGCAGGCCACCATCGTCTCGCTCAGCAGGCCCGTCTGCGCCAGGTCCTGGATCAGCGCCGAGAAGCCGCGGTCGAAATCCGGCAGCATCTTCTCCAGGCCGTCCCAGATCTTGGCGTGGTGGTCCCAGCCGCCGCTGCTCACCGTCACGAAGCGCACGCCGCGCTCCACCAGGCGCCGCGCCAGCAGGCAGCTCTGGCCGAAGGTCGTGCGGCCGTAGCGGTCGCGCAGCTCCTTCTTCTCCGTCTCCAGGTCGAAGGCCGTCTGCGCCTGCGGCGACAGGATCATCTCCGCCGCCCGCTGGTGGAACTCGTCGTAGGTCCCCAGCTGGTCGTCGCCCTTCACCTTGCCGTTCAGCGCGTCGACCGACGAGAGCAGCTCCTTCCGGCGCTCCGCCCGCTTCGCGTCGATGGCCTCCGCCGCCGTGAGGTCGCGGACCTTGTAGTTCGGCGCGTTCGGGTCGCCGGCCTTGAAGGACTCGTACTTGCCGCCCAGGTACGCGCTCCGGCCCAGCTCCCAGGTGAACGACGGGTTGCGCGGGATCGAGACGTAGGGCGGCAGCGCGCCGCGGAAGCCCGTCTCGTGCGCCGTCACGGCGCCCATCGCGGGATAGTCGCCGAAGGCCGAGCCGAAGCGGCCCGAAAGCACCCAGTTCGTGGCGGTCTCGTGATGGTCGTTCCCGTGCGAGCCCGAGCGGATCAGCGCGACCTTGTCCATCGTCTGCGCCATCTGGGGCAGGAGCTCGCAGACGTGCAGGCCCTTGACGTTCGTCTTGATGGAGGTGTACTTGCCGCGGATCTCCGAGGGCGCGTCCGGCTTCATGTCGAAGCTGTCGTGGTGGGACAAGCCGCCGCCCAGGTACACCAGGATCACCGACTTCGCCTTGCCCTTCCCCTCGGAGCCGGCCTTGAGGGCGTTGGCGTCCTTCGCGCCCAGCAGGTGCCCCATCGAGAAGCCCAGCGGCGCCAGCGCGCCGAGGCGGAGGAAATCGCGGCGGGCCACCCCGTCGCAGTGCGCGTGCACCTTCCGGCTCATCGGCACGTCGAACATTCGTCCTCCGCGATCAGTGATTGAACACGAACTCTTTCGAGTTCAGGAGCGCCCAGGACAGGTCCCGGACGACGTCCGCCCGCTCCGACCCGTCGGCGAGCATGCGGGCCACGGTCTTCCGCTCCGACTCGCGCGGCCGCCGGGCCAGCGTGCTCAGGAAGAGCGCGTCGACCAGCTTCGCCGGGTCGCTTTCGTCCTTCAGCAGCTTTGCCAGGCGCCCCTCGGGCGACTTGATCTTCTCCACCACGCTCGACCCGTTCTGCAGGTGCAGCAGCTGCGGGAGCGTGACGTCCCCGTTCCGCTCGCACGCGCAGGCCGTCACCCGGTCCGACTGGCCGAAGAGCTTGAGGAAGTGCGACTCCACGCCCGGGTCCGGAAGCTGCGTCGCCCGGATCCCCACCGGGTAGCCCGGGAAGCTGTCGGGGACGCCCGTGACCTGGCTGATGGCGTCGAGCAGCACCTCGGCCGACATCCGCTTCGCGTAGTAGTGCGAGTAGAAGCGGCGGTCCGTCTCGTTCTCGGGCAGCGTCGACGAGCTCAGCTGGTAGGCCCGCGAGGTGAGGATGAGCTTCATCACGTGGCGCAGGTCGAAGCCGCTCGAGACGAACTCCTGGTTCAGCGTCTTCCAGAGCGCCCCGTTGGTCGGCGGGTTGCTGGACCGCAGGTCGTCCACCGGGTCGACCAGGCCGACGCCGAAGAAGTGCTTCCAGAGGCGGTTCACCATGGCGCCGGAGAAGTACTCGTTCGTCGGCGCCGTCATCCAGTCCGCGAGCACCTTGCGCGGGTCCTCGGCCGGAGGGATCTGCACGGGGCTGCGGTCCAGGGGCTGGGGCGCGAGCGCGACCCCGGTGCGGGGCTGCGAGACCTTGACCGGCGCGCGCCGGATCTCGTCGGCCCGCTTGCGGCAGCCTTCCATCTCCTTGCGCTTGTCGTCGATCTGCTTCTGGATCTTCTTCTGCTCGTCCTCGGCCTTGCCCGTGAGGGAGATTTCGATCGTCCGCACCTGCTTCTCCAGGTCGGCCATCCGCTTGCGCTGCTCCTGCTCGCCGGGCGTCATGACCTCGAGGCGGCTCGGCGCCTTGTCGGGCTTCTGCCGGTCCAGCGTCACCGCGGAGAAGAAGGCCGCGAAGTGGTAGTAGTCGTCCTGCGTGTACTTCTCGTCCGGGTGGTTGTGGCACTTGCAGCAGAGGATGCGCGTGCCGAGGAACGACTGGGCCACCGACGACACGAGGTCGCTCTTCTGCGCCTCCCGCATCTCCCCGACCGTCACGACGAAGTAGCCGATCTGAGGGCTCTGCTGGGTGTCGCCCGACGCCGTCAGCACGTCGCGCGCCAGCTCGTTCCAGGGGCGCCTGGCGGCGACCTGCTCCCGCAGCCACTGGTGGAAGTCGCGCACGCCCTTGGCGCCGCGCACGTCGTGATCGCGCTCCTTGCGGTTCTGGAGGAGGTCGCCGAGCAGCTGGGCCCAGTAGTCGACGAACTCCGGGCGCTCGAGAAGCGCGTCCACCAGGCGGGCCCGCTTGTCGGCCGCCGGGTCGTCCAGGAAGGCGGCGGCCTCCGCGGCCGTCGGCAGCGTGCCGATCGTGTCCAGGAACGCGCGGCGCAGATAGTCGCTGTCGCTGCAATCGGGCGACGGCGGGATGCGGAGCTCCGCGAGCTTCTCGAAGAGGGGCGCGTCGAGCACGTTCCGCCGCGCCGCGTAGACGGCGGGGTCCACCTCGCGATGATGCGGGATCGTGAACGCGGTCACGGCGACCTTGTCCATGAAGTGGGCCCGCACCGTGGAGGCGCCCTCGCGTTTCGCCTTGACGAGGCCCGCCTCGGTGACGCCGAGCACGGTGACGTCGTTCGAGTAGAACTTCGAGAGCCAGGTCACGTCGCGGACCTGGCCGTTGCTGAAGGTCCCGCGGACCAGGAGCTGCTGCTCCTGTCCCGAGCCCATCTTCCGCCCGCCGCCGAGGATTTCCAGCGCCGTCAGGCTCGGCTCGTCCGCTCGGACGTTCGGAGTCCCGGCCTCGATCCATTGCACCAGGAGCGCGTAGGCGCGGGAGTCCTTGGCGAAGAGCTCGCCGCCGCGATGCGGAATCCGGTTCGACGCCTTCGCCAGCAGCAGGCTCATGTCGGGCGCCGCGTGGTTCATCCGGCGGCCGAACGACTCCACGATCAGGCGGGTGTAGTCCTCCTCCGGCGCGAAGCCCCGCAGCGACAGCTTGAAGCCGTTCTGCCCGGCTTCCTTGCCGTGGCAGCCGCCCTGGTTGCAGCCGTAGCGGGTCAGGACGGGCACGACCTCGTTCCGGAACGACGGCGAGCCGGCGGCCGCCGTCCCGCCCGCGACGACCTTGATCTTCGCGCTCTGCCCGCCGTGGGTGACGGTCACCTCGACCTCGCCGTCGCCCTGGGCGATCAGCCGGCCATCAACGACCGAGACGATCGAGGGGTTCGAGGAGACGATGCTGGCGTTGCGGGTGACGTCCTTGCGACGACCGCCGTCGTCATCGGCGCTCACCAGGAGGCCGTGATCCGCTCCCCTGCCCTGCAGCTCGATGGAGGCCGGTTCGACGACGAGGCGGACGACGGGCTCCCCGTCGGCGAAGGCCAGACTAATAGAGAGGAAGAGTCCCGCGAGGACCCTGAAACCGGGCTTTCCCATCCGTCGCTCCGCGATCCCCATAATTTACACACCCACCAGGGGGAAAGTTGGCGCCTTCGTGGCGCCACCTTCCTATAGCAGGAGGTCCGCGACTGTTACCCCGATCCGACCTTCCCTTGGTAATTTCGACCGCAGCGGGGACAAAAAAAAGGGGGCTTCCCCCGAACATTCGGGAGAAGCCCCCTGCAACCGGGGTATCGTTTTGAGCTACTTGTGGTCGTCTCCGTCCAGGATCCCGTCGTCATCCCGGTCGATGCCGATCCGCTGGCCCGATCCCGGAGGGACGCAGGTGAACGTCACCTCGCCGTGCCGCTGCTTCGACAGCAGGCGAAGGACGCCCTCCGGAATCAGGGGCTCGCGACTGCGGTCGGGACGGAACTTCCCCCCACCCACGTAGAGGTAGCCCCTCTCCCCCCGCTTGGCGACCACCTGGCAGTCCCCCGCGTCCGCGCGGGCCAGCATCAGCTGGAGCCGGGGCAGCGCCGCGGCCGAGTTGTCGCCCGTGAACGTCACCTGCTGGCCGACGATCGGCTTGAGATTGCTGTCGAAGGCCAGCATGAACTTCGCGAGGTTCATCTTCTCGACGAAGCCCTCGGGACTGAGCGGAATTCCCGTCGGGTTGCCCGGGTCGCGCGGGCTGATGAAGCCCGCCGGGCGCTTCAGGAAGGCGACCGCGCTGTGGAAGCGGAAGAGCGTGTCGCAGACCCCGTCATGGTTGTAGCCGAAGCCGCGGATCTGGTCGCCCATGAACTGGTTGTCGACCGAGGGATCCGGGGACTCGGGAAGGAAGAACGGGGCTTTCGGCATGCCGAACATCCCGACCTTCTGATACTGGTTCCGCAGGTGGGGGATCTTGAGGACCTGGGGCTCGTTCTCGAACGAGAAGCGCCCGTCGGTGCCGAAGAAGCCGGGCTTCGCGACGCCGAACTCCGCATTGCCGTCCCGATTCAGCACGTGGCAGCCGTTGCACTCGAAGAAGAAGTCGGTCTTGCGGGCGGGATTCATGAAGAGGTCCTTCCCGGCCTGCTCCTCCGCCGTGAGCGAGTCGTCCAGATTCCGGATGGGGTTCGGCGGATACGTGATCTCCAGGATGAACTTCGTGAAGGCGTCCATCTGGGCGTCGCTGATCTGGGAGCTCCGGCCGTTCAGGCCCTCGAACGCGACGTTGAACTTCTTGAATGCCGTGTCCTCGTCGAAGGCGCCGCCGTCGGGCTGGACGCTCGGCTCGCTGTTGTTCAGCCGGTCGCCGCGCCAGTGCATGGCGCCGTGGTTGGCGAGGCCGCGCAGGCTCTGGGTCGTCATCGGCCCCTTCATCGGCCGGGCATTGCGGCTGACGGTGAACGGCTCCGGCGGGACGGTGAAGATCCCGTTGTTGACGACCTCCGAACCGTCCGGATTCCCCAGGTCCCACGCCAGGCCGTCGAAGTCTCCGAAGATGTGGCAGCTCGCGCAGGCGGTGTCGCCGTGGGCGGAGCTGAACGACGCGTCATAGAGAAAGCGCCGGCCGTTGACGATGTGTGGCGGCTCCGGGTTGTGGAGCGCGACCGAGCCGAGCTCGCGCTTCGTCGCGGTGTCGACAACGGCGATCGAGTTGTTGAAGCGGGTCAGGACATAGAGACGGCGGTGATGCTCGTCGAGCGCGAGGCCGCTGGGTCCCCCGCCCGAGAGCACGATGTGATCATCGGCGTCGGGCGTGAACGTGTCGGCCTCGAGGGCCGCCGTCCGGAACACGCCGACCTTGCCCGAGCCGAACGCGGCGACGTAGAGGGTCGAACCATCGCGGGTAACCTGCAGGTCGACCGGGAACGCCAGGCTCCTCCGGTTCTCATCGTTCGGGTTGGGGTTGCAGCAGTCGGTGTAGTTGATGTGCTTATTGAGGTGGCGGGGCGTGACGCCAGGCCCGATCACGGTGATGCGGCTTTCCGCGAGGTGGCCCCGCACCGTATGGCCGGCGGTCACGCCGGGCCCCTCGAAGCGCTTCTCGTTCTGCGCGTCGGTGTTGGACACGTAGACGTGGCCGTTGGCCGGGTTCACCGCCATATTGAAGAGGACCGTCCCCACCCCCGAGTAGGCGGTCGTGGCGAGCGGCGGGTTGGCGACCGCGTCGATGGCGAACACATCCTTGTCGGGCAGCGAGAACTTCACCTGGCCGTCCCACTGACGTCCAAGCTCGTCGACCCAGTGGCTGCCGTCGAACTTGACGATCAGGCCCGTGGGCGGCTGGAGGATGCCCTCCCAGTTCGTATGCGGCGGGGGAGTGCCGCCGCGGGGGGTCACGGTGCCTTCGGGGAGCGCCGTCGTCCGGTTCCCCGTGAGGAATCCGGCGGCATAGACGCGCGAGCCGTCCGGCGTCGCGGCGAGCGCTCGGGGGGTGTCCGTGAAGAGCGTGATCCGCGTGAGCGGCTGGCCTCCCAGCCCGCCGCCGGGGTGCTCGGCGTCGAAGACCCACACGTCGGCGCGCCCGACGCCCGGCGTCAGGAGCTGCGGGTCGAAGCCGGCGTTCTGGCCCCGGTGGGCTGCCGTGATGAACGCGCGGCTCTGGTGATGCCCGGCGAACACGATGTCCCGGGGCTCGTCCCCCACCAGCAGCGTCTGGGCGACCCAGCCCGGCGAGGGCCGGCGGCCCCAGCCGCGGCGGTCGTCGTCTTCGTCGCCGTCGTCCAGGTCGTCGTCGAGGCGGACGATGCTCACGCTGTCCGAGAGGTGGTTGACGACCCAGACCTCGCGGTCCGTCCGCGCGGCGACCGCGACGGGCTCGAGTCCGACCGCGACCGAGCCCAGGCTCCTCAGCCCGTGCCGGGAGACGCGGAACACCTCCAGGCGGTTGTCGGGCGTATTACAGGCAAAGAGCAGGCGGCCGTTCGGGGCCAGGGCCAGCGGCCGGACCTGTCCGGACTCGAAGTGCGTGAAGGTCGAGCGCGGCTCGGGCGTCCGGGTCGCGGCGGCCTCCGGCAGCGGGCGCGCGGTCGTGACGACCGCGGCGACGGCCAGCAGGACCGCCGAGGCGGCCACGGAGTTGCGGAATGTCCTCATCTGTTTCTCCTAATCTCTCCCCGGTCGATGAGGAATACTTTCCACTCCCTGGGATTTCTGTCAACGAAAAATACCCATAAGTGCTTGCATAATGCTGCATATTTTCCCATGATATAGGGGAATTCCCGGCGCCTCCGCGGGAGAGCGCGGTGCAAATGTGTCTGGGGTATTTTGGGCGACGTTCGTAACAAGGCGTGCGGCCGTGCATCTATACCGGCAAGTCGAGTATCGTACCGGGGAGAGACTGAGGATTTCCGCGCGCCATCACCGTCGCGGCTCCCCTTCCAACGCCAGCGGGATGAACCAGCCATGACGGCTCCGATTCAGCCTCGCCTCTACGCCTGCGCCGGGTGCAACACCGACGCGTGGAGCGTTCCGGACGCCCCCGAGGGCGATCCGAAGTGCGGCCGCTGCGGCCGTCCGATGAAGGCCATGTACGGGACGCCGGCGGTCCTCCCCCCGAGCGCCGAGCCGATGGACGAGACGCTGACGTCCTTCCTGGCCGGCCCCCTCCCCGAGGAGGCCCTCAAGAACAGCGAGAACCCCGCCAACCTCTTCGGGAAGTACGTCTTCCTGCGCGAGATCGGCCGCGGCGCCACGGGCCGCGTCGTCAAGGCCTGGGACACGTACCTCTCGCGCTACGTCGCGCTCAAGTTCCTCCACTCGGCCGCGCCCCAGAACGTCGAGCTGGACGCGACCGAGCGGGTCCAGGACTTCCTGAGGGAAGCGCGGATCGCCGCCCGGCTGCAGCACCCCAACATCGTCCGCATCCACGAGGTCGACTGCCGGGAGAACCGCTACTTCATCAGCATGGACTTCATCCCCGGCGGGACCCTCTCGGACCTCATCCACGGGCCCGCGGAAGCCAAGAAGCAGCAGACCCGCTTCTACACCGACACCGACCGCCTCCTGAAACACCTCCGGCAGATCGCCATCGCGGTCCACCACGCCCACACGCAGATCCCCCCGGTGGTGCACCGCGACCTCAAGCCGCAGAACGTGCTCATCGACGCCCACGGGCAGCCTCACGTCGCGGACTTCGGCCTGGCCAACGAGGTGCAGCTGGAGCGCGGGGACGGGAGCCGCGGCGACGTCCGGGGCACGCCCGCTTACATGGCGCCCGAACAGGCGCTGGGCGAGATCCACGACATCGACCCGCGGACCGACGTCTACTCGCTGGGCACGATCCTCTATGAGATGCTCACCGGGGACGCGCCCTTCCGGGGGAGCAACATCCCCAGCGTGCTGCGCAAGATCGTGACCGAGTCGCCGGAGCCGCCCACCAAGGTCCTCGAGCAGCTGGTCAAGAAGCCGCCCGGCCTCGAGACCTGCCCCTCCGAGATGCGCGCGGCCCTCGAACTGCTCTGCCTCCAGGCGCTGTCCAAGAAGCGCGAGGACCGGCCGCAGTCGGCCCTCGACTTCGCCGACGCGCTCGACCCCTGGATCAAGAAGCGCGACCCCAGCGCCCGGACCACCGAAATCCGCGGCTACTTCAAGAAGCGCCGCCTGCGCCTCGTCGCGATGGCCACCGTGCCGCTGCTCGCCGTGGTCCTCCTGCTCTCGTGGAGGTTCCGCGCGCCCTCTCCCGCCTCGGCGCAGCCGACGGCCATCGGGGACGAGATCGCGGGAGTCGCCTCCGGCTTCCTCGCGTCGGGCAAATGGACGTCCTTCGGCGAGGCCGTGATCGAGCTCCGGCGCCGCGCGCCCGGGCACCCGCGCCTGTCGGAGTTCGAGGAGGCGCTGCGGACCCGCGGCGAGGACGTGCAGAAGCACCGCAACGAGTGGGCGTCGCTCCTCAACAGCCTGGGCACGGGCGCCCTCCCCTCCTCCTCCGAGGACCTCCGCATCCGGCTCCAGGAGATCCCGGAGATCGAGGACGAGCTCCGCGCCGGCCTCGACCTGGCCGTCACGCGCCTCGCGTCGTCGCTCCTCGAGCACGCCCGCGAGATCGTCGGCGAGCCCCGCGAGTCCTGGATCACCAAGGAGACCAAGGTCCGCGCGGTCGCCGTGCGGGACCGCACGGTCGAGGTCGACCGCTTCGCGCGCGACCTGGACCTCGCGGCCGACCTTCACCCGCTGGCGGAAGCGCGGACGCTCCTCGATCCGGTCCTCGCCTGGCGCGGGACCTGGAACCTGAGGATCAACGTCCGCCCCTTCGCGGAGTTCCGCATCGTCCAGGACGGCAAGGAACGGGCGCGCGACTTCACGCCCTCGGGCCTGGCCCGCATGGAGATCGGCCCCGCCCCGGCGGAGATCGAGCTTTTCTGGCCCTCCCAAAAGAACCCGCAGCGGCGCTGGAAGGCGTCCCTGGGCGACCTCAAGTCGGGCGAGACGGTCGTCGTGTCGGGAAGCATGGATTCGTCGGAACTCGAGGTCGAACGGAAATGAAGACTCGTCTGGCGTTCGCGCTGTTCCTCCTGGCGGCCGGGCCCGTCGGGCTCGCCGAGCCGCTCTTCGCGGGGAGCCTCAGCTTCAATCCAAGCTCGGTCACCATCAAGAAGGCCGCCGGGGTGCCGAGCATCGGGACCACCACGCCGGTGATCCTGTCGAGCAGCGGCGGCAAAGTGACCTGGCATGCCGCCGTCCTGCCCGGCGCGACCTGGCTCTCCGTCACTCCCACCGACGGCACCCTGAACGGGAGCGGATCCGTGCAATTGGACATCAAAGTGGACGTGATGAATCCCGTCCAGCTGTTGCCCAATACCTACATCGGCACCATCCGGATCACGGGGAACCAGTCGAACAGTCCCCTGGACCTCCCGGTAACGCTGATCGTCGACCCCAACGCCGTGATCACCGTCACCCCGCCCACGCTGACGTTCGCGGCGGCCACGAATGCCACCCCCGTCGCTCAGTCCTTCACGCTGAAGAACGACGGCAGCAGTCCTCTGGCCTGGACGGCCACGACGGCTTCCGTGCCGGCGGGCTGGATTCACGTCAGCCCCGCCAGCTCCGCCGCGGCCGGAGGCAGTCTCGCGCCCGGCGCCACCGTCTCCATCTCGGTCCAGCTCGACCCCCTGTCCAGCGCGAATACCTATACCGGGTCGGTCACCATCAAGGAAAACACGACCTCGCAATCCCAGTCGGTCGGCATCACGTACATCGTCAGCTCCCTCGGGCGGATCGGGCTGTCTCCCTCCAGCCTGTCCTTCGACGCGCCCACGAACGGCGGGGATCCCGCCCCTCAGTTCCTGAGCCTGAGCAACACCGGCGGCCAGGACCTGGCCTGGTCCGTGGCCGTCTTCATCGACGCCCCCGCTTCTCCCACCGGCTGGATCTCGGTCGACACCCCGCTCAGCGGGACGCTGACTCCCGGCTCGGCCCACGCGATCACCGTCAGGATCGATAACTCGCCGTCGGGCACGTCCCTGCTGGAAGGGACGTACCAGGGCCACGTCACCGTCAGCGGGACGAGCGGAGGATCGGCGGTGGCGTCGCAGTCCACCAGCATCGTCCTGAACGTGATCAGCAACCCCCAGCTCTCGGTGACGCCCACCCAGGCCTCCTTCCTCGCCTCGGTCGACTCGACCGTCGCGGCGCCGGTCGGCGTCAGCATCCTGAACAGCGGATCGGGCACCATGGGATGGGCGGTCTCGGGGGGCCCGGCCTGGCTCACCGTTTCTTCCGGCGGAGGCACCCTGGGGTCTCTCGCCTCCACCTCCCTGGTTCTCACCGCCAACGGGGCGGGCCTGCCGCCGGGGGTCTACACGGATACGATTCAGATCACCGCCGTCAATCAGACCGGAGGCGCCCCGTTCCCTCCCGCCTCGAACTCGCCGCAGACGATCACCGTCGAGCTGACGGTGGTCAAGTCGAGCAAGCCCACGGAAGCGCCGGCGGGTCAATGCGGCCTCTCGGGGCTGGAGCTGCTGATCGCGCTGATGGGGATCCGGCTCGGGAAACGGCTTTCCACGAAAAGAGGAGTGGTCGCATGAACCTCGCCTGGCTCGCGTTCGTCCTGTCCGCTCAGACGACCCCCGACATCGACGCGCTGCCGCGCCACCTCTCCCTCGAGGAGCCGCGGGCGGTCGTCCGTCAGGACCCCGCCCAGGAGCGCCCCACGCAGCCGGTCCGCGCGCCTCAGGCGGAGCGCCCCCTGATCGACTTCGAGTGGCTGGAGCTGACGCCGGCCGCAGGCCTCGCGGTCTACAGCTCGAAGTTCCTGAGCGACCCCGGCCTCGCGATCTCCATCCGCGCCCACGCGCCCATCCCGCTCTTCTCGCCGCCGGGCAACGTGGTGAAGGAGTACTTCGGCGTCTTCGCCCAGGCGGAGTTCGCGATGATCGACCGGGACATGAGCCACAGCGTCGCCCACCGCCGGGGCGTCGCGTCGTTCATCTCGCTCGGCCTGGACTACACGTTCATCCGCGACACGACCTGGCTCCTGGTGGGACGGGCGGGCCTCATGTACGCCTACTACGGCGGCATCGCGGACCTGAAGAACGGCGTCGGCCCGGTCGTCGGCCTCTCCGCGGGGATCCAGATCAGCGGCTCCATGGCGATCGCCTACAGCCCCGAGGTGATGTTCGGGGACACGGGCAGCCACATCTTCCTGAACACGGTCGGACTCCTGATTCAGTTCTAAGCCATGACGCTGTTGCTGCTCGTCCTGCTGAGCGCCCTCGACGACAACGCCGCCGCCGGCGCCGCGTACCGGGCCGCCGAGGAAGCCGCGCGCCAGGGAAAGCATGAGGACGCGGTCGCCAAGCTGCAGGAGGCGCTCCGCGGTCAGCCGCGCGAGAGCGACCGGCTGAAATACCGGGACGAGGACGGGCTGCACCTCGAGCCGTACTACCCCCACTTCCTCTGGGCGCAGACCCGGGGCGCGCAGGCGCGCGCCGAAAAGGACTCGTCCCGGAAGCGCCAGCTGCTCCGCGAGGCGATCACCCATCTCGAGCTGACGCACCACCCCTCCGCGGCGGATCTGCTCAAGACGGTGAAGGAGGAGCTCGCGACGGTCGAGAAGTCGGCCAGCGCCTCGGACGAAGTGCGGGCCGCCGTGACCGCGCTGGGCCAGAAGATCAAGGGGCTCTGCGACAAGGAGAACTTCGAGGAAGCCGCCCAGGTCGTGGCCGCCGAGAAGGCCCTGCTGGACCCCTTCCCGGCCGAGCGCGCGCAGCTCCTGGATCTCGTCGAAAGCCGGCGCGGCGCCGTCCTGACCCGCTACGAGAAGACCCTGGACCTCGCGCTGGACACCATCGCGGTGGCGCCCCCGATCGACAAGCCCGACACGATCCCGCAGCTCCTCCTGCCGGGCCTGCCGCCCCGGACCGTCGGCGCGACGGCCGACGCCCGCAGCGTCTGGGTGCAGGAATTCGTCGCGACCGTCCAGGACCACCTCGCCGAGCTCCGCTCGCTCAAGGAGACGGAGGGCCCCAAGGTCCTCTCCTGCGCCCGCGCCTTCGAGCAGTCGGCGGTCCGCGGGCTGAAGTCCGGCACGTTCTCGGGATTCCGCGCCGCCGTCAGCATTGCGGTCGCCGTCCGCTGGTCCCGGATCCAGGCCCTCTCGGGCGGCAAGGACGATGCCCAGCTCGACCGCCTCCTGACCGACTCCGAGGACGCGGTGCTGCAGCTGGAGAAGAGCCTGGGCCGCACCAAGGAATTCGATGCGTACCGCGCCGGCGTCCTGACCCCTCAGCTCCTGCGGATCCGCGAGGAAGGGGAGAAGTTCCGCCGCCGGACCGGCCTGACGACCGCCGTGGCCCGCTGGATCGGCCGCGCCGACCAGGTCCTGGCCCAGCGCTCCGCGATGGCCAGCCCCGACGCCCTCCGGGCCGCCGCCAAGGACCTAGGTCCCCTGGAGGAGGCCGCCGCCTGGAAAGACACCCCCGCCTCCCTCCGAGCGCGGGCGCTCTTCGCCCGCGCCCTCCTGGACGCCGTGGCGACCTTCCTGGAGGGCGAGCCCGCCCCCGGGGCCCTGGACCGGGCCGCCGCGGGGGTCAAGGCCGCCCGGGCCCTGGACGCCCGGGTCGACGACCCCTGGAAGGAGAAGCTTTCGCCCAAGCTCAAAACGTGGCTCGACCGTCTGGATCGGTAGTACGGAGGACGGCCGCAACGGCCGGAGATTCATGACGACGTCGACCCGCAGAATCACTCTGCTCCTGCTGGCCGCCTGGACGGGCTGCGCCACCAACGAATACACCGGCCGCAAGCAGCTCATGCTCGTCAGCGAAGACACCGAAAGGGAGCTGGGCGTCAGCTCCTACCAGGAGGTCCTGGGCAAGAGCGCCGTCGCCACCAATCCCGAGCAGGTCGAGCCCGTCCGCCGGGTGGGCCAGCGGATCGCCGCCGCGGCCGACAAGCCCGACTTCAAGTGGGAGTTCAACACCATTGTCGACGACAAGACCATGAACGCCTGGTGCCTCCCGGGCGGGAAGATCGCGTTCTACACGGGCATCTTTCCGGTCCTGGAGGACGACGCCGGCATGGCGTTCGTGATGGGCCATGAGGTCGGGCACGCCCTGATGCACCACGGCGCGGAGCGGATGAGCCAGAACATGGTCGCCGGCGGAGCCGCCGGCCTGGTCGGCGTCGCCCTCGGCGCCAAGGAGTCCAAGTACTCGGAGCTCGTGATGTCGGCGTTCGGGGTAGCGACCAACGTCGGGGTCCTGCTCCCCTTCAGCCGCAAGCACGAGGCCGAGGCCGACCGCGTGGGCCTCGAGCTCATGGCGAAGGCCGGCTACGACCCGCACGCGGCGGTGCGGGTCTGGAAGAAGATGGCGTCGATGAACCAGCAGCAGCCGCCCGAGTGGCTCTCCACGCACCCGTCGCACGAGAGCCGCATCAAGGACATGGAGGAGCGACTCCCGGCGGCGATGGCGATCTACGAGAAGACCCAGCACGCGCCCGTGGCCAAGCTGCCCCCGATCGGGCAGCGGGACGGCAAGGGCCCGGGCGGCATCCCCGGCTCGGCGCTGGTTCCCGGCTCCGCGCAGGTGCAGGCGGGCCCCGCCCGCTCGGGCACGCTCGAGGACGGCCGCAAGGCCCTGCAGTTCGAGGTCCAGTTCGACCGCGACCTCTTCATCAAGTCGGTCGAGATCTCGGGCCCCCGGGTCGAGAAGAAGTCCTACGAGATCAACGCAGGCGTCCCGGGCGGCCGGAAGAAGGTCCTGACGCTGCCGGTGGACGACGCGGCCGAAGGGGGCTCCTACACCCTCACCTTCCAGGGCTCCGAAAGCGGACGACCCGTCACCCTGACGACCCAGCGTGAGGTCCGATGATCCTCGCCGTCGCCAGCGACCACGCGGGCGTCGACCTGAAGCGGGAGCTGCTGCGGCGGCTGCGCCGCGCGCGGGTCCGGACGCTGGACCTGGGCACGTCCCGCCGGACGCCCGTCGACTATCCCGACTACGCCCGCGCGGTGGCGTCCGCGATCCGGGCCGGGAAGGCCGCGCGCGGGCTGCTGATCTGCGGCAGCGCCGTGGGCGTCAGCGTGGCCGCCTGCAAATTCCGCGGCATCCGCGCGGCGGTCTGCCACGACGCCTACTCGGCCCGGCAGGGGGTGGAGCACGACGACCTCAACGTGCTCTGCCTCGGCGCGCGGGTGATCGGGCCCGAGGTCGCGTGGCTGCTGGTGGAGACCTTCCTGGCCGCCCGCTTCAGCGCCGCGTCGCGCCACCGCCGCCGCCTCGGCAAGGTCCTCGCCATCGAGGCGGAGACGATGAAGGACTAGGCTACTTCGAGGGGAAGCGGCCGACGCCGTCGCAGTCAGGACAGGGGAAGGCCACGCGCGGGAACAGCGAGCCCGAGCCCGAGCAGGTCGGGCAGAGCTGGACGCCGAGCGTGTCCTGGAACTCCGAGCCCGCCACCAGCTTCCGGACCTTCTTCCCCTCGCACTTGTCGCACTTCGCGACCTTCCCGCCCTGGCAGACCGGGCAGAGGAAGCGGCCCTTCTGCTTGCAGCCCGGGCACGGGACCGTCCCCGAAAGCCCCATGCCGGTGAGGTCGTTTTCCTTCACGCGGCCCGACCCTTTGCACTTCTCGCACTCGGCGATGCCGCTGGCCGAGCAGCGCTTGCAGGGATACTTCCCCTGCCCCGAGCATCCGTCGCAGGCGGAGGACTTCCTCAGCCGCTCGGCGACGTCGTCGCAGAACTTCGCGGCCGGGGACTCCGGCACCAGTCCGGCGAGCTTCTTCCAGGACGCCGCCGCGGCCACCGGATCGAGGTCCTTCTCCCGGAACGCCGCCATCGCGCAGAGAAGCCGCGACGGGAAGTCGACGTTCGCCAGAAGCGGCTCGGCGGCGCGGTGCACGTCGATCGGCGAGCCCGACCCGAGGATCCGCGCGAGCGACAGGCGGTTCACGGTGGCGGGCAGGCCCCAGAGGTCGGCGGTCTTGGCGGGCTGGAGCCGGGCCAGGCGCAGCCCCTCGGACTCCGGGCGCAGGTTCTGCGCGAGCAGCTCGTCGGCGTGCGCCAGCGCGAAGAGGTACAGGACGTCCTTCGGCGCGTCCCCGAGGTCGGCGATCTTCCGCGCCAGGCCCACGAACTGGCCCTGGTGTTCCGCGCTCGTCAGCGCGTCGGCGCGCTCCAGCGGCAGCGCGGCGAGGTAGTCCCCGAGGATCTTCAGGAGCGGCGTCGGGATGTTCCGCGTCAGGTCCACTCGCAGCGGCGTCACCCACGAGCCCCCGTTGACGGCGACCTTGCCGTCCTTCTGGAGGACGACGCGGTGACCGTTCAGCGCCTGGAAGACCGTGTTCTTCCCTTCCTCCTGCGCCTGCCCCTCCAGGTCGAGCTCGATCTGCTCGGTCTTGAGCTTCAGCCGGTCGCCGCCCAGCTTCCAGAAGCGGTCGTCGTGGGAGAGGAAGACGTCGGCGGCGCGGCAGAGCGCCGAGCGCGGCGCCAGGCCCCGGAACGCGGCGGCCGCCTTGCTCCGCTCGCGGGGGTCCGCCCGCAGGGCGGCGTTCCGCATCACCCGGGCCGGGTCGACGAAGACCGGAGGCGGCGGCTCCTTGGAGGGCGCGCGATTCGCCTGCGGGTCCGGGCTCGGCCCCGGGACGTCCGCCGTCTTCGAGGCGACGGCCGCCTCGTCGATGCGCCCGCGAAGCTTCTCGACCTCGACCGCGAACTCGGGGCGGAGGAAGTCCAGCGCCTTCATGGCCGCGAGCGCGCTCCGCGCCTCGGCGTGCTTCCCCGCCGCCAGCAGCGCCTGGGCCTTCTCGCGCTCCACGCGGAAGCGCTCTTCCAGCGACTTCGTCCACTCCGCCGAGCGCCCCGCCACCCGGGCGGCGCCGGGCGTCCCCTCGTAGCCGGCCGAGAAACCGCCGAGGATCCGCAGCGCCTCCGGGGGATGGTTCGCGGCCCACTGGCTTTCCGCTTGGGCGAGGAGCGTGGTCGCCTCCGCCTCGGCGCGGTCCGACACGCGGGTCTCGAACTCCATCTGCAGCCGCGCGATCGTGGCGAGCTGCGGAGCCGAGCGGAACTGCTCCACCAGGGCCTTCCAGCGCGCACGGACCGCCGGGATCTCCGCCGGGTTCTCCTGCGTGCGCTTTTCGAGGGCCGCGACGGCCTTGATCAGCAGGTCGACCTCCGACTCCACGGGCGCCTTCGCGCGGGCCGCCGGCTCCGCCGGCACGGGGGCCGCCGGGCGGCGCAGCTGCCAGATCCCCGCGGCCGCCGCCGCGCCGAGCACGACGACGGCCACGACCGCGCCCGCCCACGGGAAGCGGCGGGCCGCGACCGCCCGCGGATGGGTCCCCGGGGCCACTTTCAGTTTCGGAACCGGCTTGGACTGCTGGACGCCCTCGATGGCCTCGATCAGCTCGTCGTAGCTCTCGAAGCGCTGCTTGGCCTCCTTCCGGAGGAGGCGGAGCACGAGCGCGCTGGCGGCGGCGCTCAGCGCGGGGTTGAAGCTCTGGGGCGACGGCGGCGCCTCGGTCGCGTGCTTGATAAAGAGCGCGCTCGAGGTTTCCGCCGTGAAGGGCCGCTTCCCCGTCAGCATCTCAAAGAGAGTGACGCCGAGCGAGTACATGTCGGTCCGGTGGTCGAGGTCGCGGCGCCCGCGGCACTGCTCGGGGGACGCGTAGGCGGGGCTCGACTGCACGAGGCCGGGCATCGTGAGGGTGGTGTCCTCGTCGAGGCGCCGCGCGAGGCCGAAGTCGCAGATCTTCGCCACGCCCTCGGTGGTGAACATGATGTTGGCGGGCTTGATGTCCCGGTGGATCAGGCCCTGCTGGTGCGCGTGGCGCAGGCCACGCGCGACCTGCTTGGCGATCTCGAGCGCGGCCTTCTCGGGGATCGGGCCCTCGCGCTCGATCTTCTGCTGGAGGGTGAGTCCCTCCACGAGCTCCATGACGAAGTAGTAGCGGCCGTTGGAGACGCCGACGTCGACGGCCGCGACGATGTTCTCGTGGGCGACCTTGCCGGCCGCGCGGGCTTCGCTCATGAAGCGCTGGACGAACTCCTCGTCCTTGGCGAGCTGCATCGGGAGGATCTTCAGCGCGACGGGCCGGTCGAGGCTGGTCTGCTGCGCGAGGAAGACGTCGCCCATGCCCCCCGAGCCAAGGCGCCGCTCGATGCGGTAGCCCTTGATCATGTTCACCACCGACGGGTCGAGGACGCGGGGCTTGTCGGAGCCCGCCTTGCGCTCGCCGAGGGCGCGGCGGATCTGGACGTCGCTGAGGATGCCGAGGGCGATGAGGGCCTGCGAGAGGGTGGTTTTCTCCGCCTTGGCCTTGCGGGCGGCGGCCTGGACCTGCTCCGCCGTCGCCCAGCCCTTCTGGACGACGAGGGCGGCCAGGTCCGGCTTGGGAGCCGCGTCCTTGGGCGAAGCCATCTCCCGGATCCTCCGAATTCCCTCCCGACGCCGTCCCATTGGTGACGCCACCGCAGGACGGAGGTTTGAGGAAAAGCGTCGGAGGGAAATGAGAAGCGCCCCTACCGCAGCTCGCCCTCTGAAAAACCTAAGACTTTAGACGTAGCGGGCGGGTGCATGTTTTCGGAAAAATGCGTATCGAAATGGGTAAGAGCGTTGAGCGTGCCGGGTTACTTCTTTTCCTGCCACCACTGCTGCCAGAGCTTCAGGGCCTCGGCGTGCGGCACGAGGCGGATCCGGTCCGACTCGACAATCGCGTCGAAGCCGGTGCTGCTCAGCATCAGCAGAAGGTCTTGCGGCAAGGTGGTCGGGCCGCACCACTTCTGGACCTGATCCTCCTCTCGCGCCCACGGGGCGTCCGGCGGCAGCTCCAGGGCGAGTCCCGCCGTTGACGCGATCCGCTCGAGGATCTTTCCGCGCGGGCCCTCCAGCCCCCAGTCCCCCGTCAGCCCCCAGGCAAGCGACTTTCCCGAGAGCTTCCGCCACGCCTCGGGCCGACGAAGCGCGTTCAGGAAGGTGAGCGCGGGCGATTCCTCCCAGTCCAGTCTCGGGTCCCCGCACTCCTTGAGAATCGTGGGAACGCCCTCGGAACGGCCGAACTCGCAGAGGCACGACGCCGCGGCGATCCGCACCGCCACCTGCGGGTCGTCGAGCAGCTTGAGGATCGAGGGCGCGGACTCCTTCGCGCCCAGCTTCGCGAGCGATTTCACCGCGGCCTTGCGAAGGTCGGGCCTCTGGTCCTCCAGCAGCTTCACCAAATCGGGCGCCGCCTCGGTCGCCCTCAGCTGCCCCAACGCGTCCGCGCTCCGCTTCGCCGCCCCGAAGTTCGTCCCCCCCAGCATTCGGCGCAGGTCGGCCGCCGGCTCCTTCGAGCCCAGGTACCCCAGGAAAAACGCCGCCATTTCCTGAACGTTGTCCTCCGGGTCCTGCAGCAGAGAGGCCATCGCCGACGCCCCCGACCGGAGCTGCAGCGCCGCGACCCGGGACATCACCGCGTGCTTGAGCTGGGCCGAGTCCGAGGCCACGCCCTTCAACGCTGACGCGGCCAGCGGCTCGAGGTCCTCGGGCCGCAGCCCCGCATGCATCGCCTTCCCGTCCTGCTCCGCCGTGGCCTCGAGGAAGGCTTCGGTCCAGGCCCGATCCGGCCCCACGGCCAGTTTTTCCTCGATTCCGGGAAGGGACTCTTTAAGCCTCGGAGAGAGTCGCTCCGAGACCGAAAGCACGCGAAGCAGTTCCCGGGCCGCCGCGGCAACGTCCGGATCTCCGTCCTTCGTCGCCTTCTGAAGATCCGGGCGCGCCGCAGGACCGAGTTCCTTGAGTTTCCGCCTGGCCTCGCGCCGAAGGTCCGCCTGCTCCGATCGCAATTGCTCGATCAGTTTCGACGGATCGGCCTGGGCCAGAAGCATGCCGCAGAGGAGGAGGGTCATCATGCCGGTCTTCAGTCCTAGACGTCGCCCGGACCGGGAATTCCTTTAAAAGAAAACGTCCCTCTCCCGCCTCACGGCGAGAGAGGGACGGTCGGTGTTCCGCGAGAACTACGCGAAGAGCTCGGTGACGGCCTGCGCCTGGACCAGCTCGCGCGGCTGCTTCAGGTGGTTCAGCACCATCGTCTCCGGGTCGATGCCGAAGCCGTGGTAGATCGACGCGAGGATCTGGGCCGGGTGGATCGGCTTCTCCACCGGGGCTGACGCCGTCTTGTCGGACTTGCCGTGCACGTAGCCGCGCTTGATGCCGCCGCCGGCGATCAGGCCGGTGTAGCAATAGGGCCAGTGGTCGCGGCCGTCGGCGCTGTTGCCGTTGCCCGACGTGCTGACGCCGCGCTGCGGGCTGCGGCCGAACTCGCCCACCGCGATCACCATCGTCTCCTCGAGCATGCCGCGGCGGTCCAGGTCGAAGATCAGGCCGGAGAGGCCGGCGTCGAGCATCGGGGCCGACTGGTCGCGCATCCGCTTGGGCAGGTCGACGTGGTGGTCCCACGAATGGTTGTCGGAGTTCGCGACCTTGGGCCAGACGACCTCGACGACACGCGTGCCCGCCTCGACCAGGCGCCGCGCCAGCAGGCAGCTCTGACCGAACGTGGTGCGGCCGTAGAGGTCCCGGACCTCCTTGGGCTCGCGGTCGATCTCGAAGGCGTCGCGGGCGCGGCCCGACGCGATCAGGTTCAGCGCGCGGTCGTAGTACTCGTCGAGCTTGTAATCGGAGACCGCGTCCTCGATCTCGGGCATCGTGGCGTCGATCGCGTCGCGCAGCTTGGCGCGGCGCTGGAGCCGGAACGCGAAGACCTCAGGCCGGAGCTTCAGGTCATCGACCTTGATGCGCTCCATCTTGTTCATGTCGAGGTCGTCGCCGTCCGGATACAGGTAGTACGGGTCGTAGGCCTTGCCCAGGAAGCCGCCCGTGCCGCCCTTGCCCACGACGTTCGACTCCTGGAGCGGGCGCGGCAGCATGACGAAGGGCAGCATCGGCGCCTCGGGCGGCTTCAGGCGAACGATGTTCGAACCGTAGTTCGGGAAATCCTTCGGATCGGGCGGCTCGAGCTGGCCCGAGGGGCTGACCTTGTCGGTCGTGTAGCCGGTCATCATCTGGTAGATGGCGGCCGTGTGGTTGAAGAGGCCGTTGGGCGAGTAGCTTACCGCGCGCAGCATCGTCACCTTGTCGGTGACCTGGGCGAGCTTGGGGAGCGTCTCGCAGAACTGCAGGCCGTCCGTCTTCGTCTTGATGGCCTTGAACGTGCTCTTCACGTTGTCCGGGACGTTCTCCTTGGGGTCCCAGAGGTCCAGGTGGCTGGGGCCGCCCTGGAGGTAGCACATGATGATGTGCTTCGCCTTGCCCCAACCGGGGCCGCCGACCTTCTTGGCCTCCTGCGCCTTCGCCTGAAGCCCGAACATCGAGCCCAGCGAAAGCCCAAGGACGCCCGATCCGCCCACGCGGAGAATGTCGCGCCGGGTCATGCCGTGGCGGCACCCGTCCTTCGGGGCCTCGTTCGGGAAAACGATCATCGGTCGGCTCCTTCTGTCTCTTCTAAGTCTATTACCCCAATCTCCATTTACCGGTTGAAAAGGAACGCCGGGCTGTTGATCAGCGCCCAGGCCAGGTCCTGCGCCGCCGTGAGGCGCCCGTTATTCACCTGGTCGCCGCTCTGCTTCGTGTCGGAGCGCAGTTGCGCCAGCGCCGGGTCCAGCGGGACCGGCTTGCTCACCATCGTGACCGAGTCCTGAAGCTCCTTTAGCCTCGGGTCGATGGGCAGCGGTTTCTTCGCGTCCGCCACTGCCTTCTGCTTCTTCCGCATCTCGGGGTCGGTCAGCTTGTAGAAGCGCGTCAGGTACTCCTTCTGCGCGTCCGTCCTCATGCCGGCGTCGACCGCCACGATCGCGCGGAGCTCGTCCGAGAGGCCCAGGCCGCTCGCCTCGGTCGCCACCGAGATCCGGAAGCGCGAGAGCATGAAGTCGTTCTGGTTGAAGGTCTGCCGCAGCGTGAACGTCAGGATGGTCCCGCCGTCCAGGCCGAGCGGCTCCTTCGTCTCGAAGGTCGCCCAGTGGGTGATGCCGGGGATGGGCGAGACGGCCCAGCCCGTGTTGTTGTCGGGCGAGCCGTCGACCGCCTTCTTGACGTCGAAGTTCTCCTGGCTGAAGCTGGCCTGCGCCTTGTGGAGCGCCACCTTCACCGGCTTCGCGCCCTCGGTCTTGGCCGTCGCGGTCACCTCGAACTGCGTCAGGACGAAGTTCCCGTCCGGCGCGCGGCCGGGGCCCTTGCTCGGGATCCGGGTGTCCTCGAGCGCCTCCAGGCGGATCTGCTTGATGCCCTTCAGGCTCGTCTGGGCGACGACGACGTAGTTGCCCTTCCCGTTCTTGCCGGAGGCGACGATCGAGAGGTCGGGCTGCGTCGAAAGCGTCGCGCCGTTGGTCGCCTCGAGCTTCGTGGGCAGCAGCGGGAACCACTCGCCGCCGGATTTGTTCTTCTTCTCCCAGTCGCCCTGCTTGGACGCCTGCTGGCCTTCATACTCCTTGAGAGCCGCCTCCTGCTTGGCGATGTTCTCCTGGCGCTCCTTCTCCTGCTGGGCGACCCGGGGGGCGATCTCCTTCTCGTGGGCCGCGAGCTCCTCCTTCGCCTTCACGATGGCGGCCTCACGATCTTTCTGGAGCTTCGGCTCCAGCTCCTTCCACTCCTCCTCGCGCTTCGCCAGCATCGCGGTCAGGCGCGCGTGGTCCTCGGTGATCGACTTCACCTGCTCCAGCGCCATCTTCACTTCCTCGGGCCGCGCGGGGCGGTTGAGGATCCGCATGAAGATCTCGTCGACGACCTTCGTGTCGTCCTTCTCCGCCGCCACGAGCTTCGCCAGGCCGTTCTGGCCGTCGGCGATCGCATCGGCGATCGTCGGGCCGCTGATGAGCGACATGACGGCGCTGAGGCGCAGCTCGCTGGTGCGCTCGCACTCGCAGGCGCTCTCGCGCGGCGGGCGCCCGAAGGTCGCCAGGAAGCCGCTGGGCAGCTCGACGCCCGAGTCCGGCAGCGCCGCGGCCCGCGTGCCCGCCGGCACGCCGGGGATCTTGGACACCGCGCCCGTCACCGAGTGGACCGTGTCGAAGATCACCTCGGCCGAGAGGCGCCGCGCCATCGCGTGCGAGTAGTTGACCTTGTCGTCCTTGTTCCACTCGTTCGTGGAGACCGACAGCTGGTAAGCCCGCGACGTGCAGATCAGGCGGGCGATGTGGCGCGAGTCGAACTTGCTCTTCAGGAACTCCTCGGTCAGGTAGTCCAGGAGCGGGAGGTTCGACGGCGGGTTGCCGGCGCGGATGTCGTCGATCGGCTCGATGATGCCGACGCCGAAGAGGTAGCCCCACATCCGGTTCACGTAGCTCTTGGCGAAGTACATGTTGTCCGGCGAGGTGATCCAGGCGGCCAGCTGCTGCCGGCGCGTGGCCTTCTCGGGGGCGTCGTACTTGCACTCGTAGGGGAACTTGGGCGGCGTGACCTTGCCGGTGCGCTCGTGCGTCACCTCGCCGTCGTTCTTCTCGTAGACGATCTCGTAGAGCGGCTTGGCGCCTTCGACCGCCGTCCCGCCGATGTTCCGGCCGTTGCTCGCGGGGTCGGCCTTCAGGGCGGTGCGCGCGAAGTACGCGGCCGTCTCGTAGTACTGATCCTGGGTCCAGCGCTCGAAGGGATGGTCGTGGCACTTCGTGCAGTTGAAGCGCACGCCCAGGAAGAGGTGCGTGGTGTTCTCCGTCGTGCTGGCGGGATCGCGCAGGATCTTGTAGTACGACGCGGCCGGGTTGTCCTTGTTCGACCCGTCGGCGCTGATGATCGCGCGCACGAACTGGTCGTAGGGCGTGTTCTTGGCCACCTCGTCGCGGATCCACTTGCGGAACGCCGCCGCGCCCTCGGGGGCCAGGAACTTGCGGTTCACCTGGAGCAGGTCGGCCCACTTGTTCGTCCAGTGATCGATGTAGGCGTCGCTGCCGATGAGTTTGTTGATGAGCGCCTCGCGCTTCGCCTTCTGCTCGGTCGCGTCCGCCAGGAAGGCCCGAACCTCCTCCGAGGTGGGCGGCAGGCCCGTCAGGTCGAGATACGCGCGGCGGACGAACTCGGCGTCCGTGCAGACGCCGGACGGACGGATCTTCATGCGCTGCCACTTCGCCGCCGCGAGCTCGTCGATCTTGTTGTAGGCGGGCGGCTGCTCCCACGCGAAGCCCTTGCGGTCGCCCATCACGGTCAGGGTCGTCGCCGCGTAGGAGCCCTCGTAGCGGGCCAGCACGGCGGCCTCGCCGCGGCGCAGCGCGAACATGAGGCCGGAGCGGTCGGACGTCGCGACCTCCGCGTTGCCGGTCTCGATGAACGACTCGCGCGTCACGTCGCGCGTCTTGCCGTCGGCGAAGGTCGCGACCACGCGCATCTGCTGGCGGCTGCCGAGCCGCTCGATCACGGGATTGCTCGGGGACAGTTCGATCTTCGTCACGCGGGCCGCGGCCGTGTCGAGCGTCACGCCCTGCGCGACCCAGGCCCGGAGGATCTGATAGTACGTCTCGCCGGGCTGCATCAGGCGGCCGCCCTCGTGGGGCGCCGCGCCCGTCGTCTTGAGCAGCATGAGGCTGTCGTCCGGGGACGCCACGTTCACGCGGCGCGACGCCAGGTCGTCCGTCAGCGACCGCACGTCCGAGACGGCGTCGTACCCGCGCAGCGACAGCTTGAAGCCGTTCTTGCCCTTGGCCGAGCCGTGGCAGGTCCCGGCATTGCAGCCGACGCGCGACAGCACCGGGTTCACGTCCCGGATGAAGTCCGCGTGATACTCCTCCTTCATGCCCGCGATGCTGACCGTCGCCGCCGCCGTCTGGCCGCCGAGGCTGAAGAGGGCTTTCGCCTCGCCGTCGGTTTTCGGCTGGATCAGCCCGGCGGGCGTCAGGTCCGCCACGTCCGCGCTCAGCTTGCCCTCGGCGATCCGGGTCACGTCGACGGACTCGCCGCTCTCGAGCTTGCCCGTCACGATCACCTGGGCGTACTCATAGGACCGCGAGAACTTGATCTCCTTGGGGGTCACCTCGAGGCCGACGAGCTTCGCGCCCGCCGGCAGCGCCTCGCGCTCCTTGCGGTCGTCGACGCGCAGGACGGTCTTCAGCGGCGCGTCCCCGCTCTTCGCCGCCGGCGCCTCGACCGGCGCCGGCGAGAACTCCTTCACCAGGTTGCCGGTCTCCAGGTCGAAGAGACGGACCTGGCCGTCCCCACCGGCCGCCGCGACCGTCCCGCCGCCCGGCTTGAACGCCACGGCGTAGACGATGCCGGTCTCGATGGGCTTCTTCCAGAGCTGCTTGATGCCCGTCTTGGTGTGCGCGTCGACCGCCTTCTGCTCCTCGACGTTGCGGTCCGCGACCCTCTTGGCCAGGATGGCCTTGATGTTGTCGGGCACCGCGGCGTCCACGTCGTACGAGAAGAGCGCGACCTCGCCCTTCCCGTCCAGGCCGCTGGCGGCGGCGATCCGCTTGCCGTCGGCGCTCACCGCGACGCTCCAGACGCGGCCCTGCATCTGCGGAAGCTCGCGGATCTTGTTCGAGTCGTCGCCGATCTGGCGCGCGACGATGCGGTGCATCCGGTAGACCTTGGGGGTGCCGTCCGCGCCGCCCATCACGATCTCGTCGCGCTGCGGGTGGCGCGCCACCGCGGTCAGGCCGCCCTTGAGGGCGCCGGGGGTGATCGAGGTGATGTTGTCCACGAAGCGCTGGGTGGCGACCTCGATCAGCTTGGCGGTGCCGTCCCGCCCGACGCTCGCGATATGCGACCCGTCGGCCGAGAAGATGGTCCCGAGCGACCAGTCGCTGTGCGACAGCATATAGAGGACCTGGTCGCCCTTCTTGGTGTCGATGGCGCGGACCGTGTTGTCGCCGCAGCCGAACGCGATCTTGCTGCCGTCCGGCGACCAGCTCACGCCGTTGATCGTGTCGTACGTGACCGGCACCGACAGCGCCAGAGTCTTCTTCTCCAGCTCCCAGATCTGCACTTCGCCGATGCGCGCCGGGAGGCCGCCGGCCGCCGCCAGGAACTTGCCGTCCGGGGAGAAGCGGACCGACTGGATCCGCTCGGAGAGGCCGACCAGGCGCGCGACGCGCTCGGAGCCGTCGGCCTTGAAGAGCAGCACCTCGTGGAAGCCCGCGATCGCCAGCGTCTGGCCGTCGGGCGAGAAGTCGATGGCCGGGATGACGGGCGGGCGGGTGTAGACCGGCGGATGCTCGACGTCGAACTTCGACTTCGCGTTCACGGGCCGGTCGTCGACGGCGCCTTCCGCGATCCACTGCCGGATCAGCTCGATCTCCGGGGCGGAGAGCGCCTTCTTGCCCTTGGGCATCTCCGCCTCGCCCTTATCGGGCGTGATCAGCTTGACAAGGTTGCTCTTGTTGGGCTGGCCGGGCACGATCGCCGGGAGCTTCGACTCGCCGGCCGCGAGCATCTTCTCGCGCGACATCATGTCGTAGTTGCCCTTGGCCTTGGCGGGCTGGTGGCAGCCGATGCAGACGCCCTGGAAGATCGGGCGGATCTGCCGGTCGAAGCTGATCTTGGACGGCGCGGCCTCCGGCTTCTTCTCTTGCGCGCCGGCGCCGAGGGCCAGCGTGAGGCAGGCCATCAGCGCGAATCCCAGACGTCGATCGAGCTGCTTCATGTGTTCATCCAACAAAGAAATCGAATCCCGCACCCTGTGATTACCCCCGACCCGCGGGAGGGGTAGGGAAATTGATTTATGCGGGACTGAGATTCCTGACCGGAACGATGAGAAGTTGGCCCGATGCGGTCGGGAGAGGCAGGCTTCCTCCGGGATTCGCCATTTGCGATTCGCGCTTGCCCCTTGCCCCTTCGCCGGTTCAGGATAAATACATACAGGGAGAAACCTTAGGGCGACCGGGAGAACTGATGAGCGAGTCTCTGCCTCGGATGCAGTCCGTCGATTCCTCCGGGGTCCATCCCCAACTGCTCCAGATGCTCCGGCTCGCCCGCGCCAGCCAGGCCTTCCTCGCGACGCTGCCCCGGCCGCTCGAACTCTGGGAAGCGCTGGTGCTCACCCAGACCCAGAAGATGTTCCTCCGCTGCTGGCTCGAACTCCGCATGCGACGGGTCGAGGCCGACGCCGTCAGCGAAGCGGAGAGCACCGTCCTTGAAAAACTCGGAGACCTCCGTCGCGAGGCCGGGCCGTGGGTGGCGGGGCTGCGCGCCGTCCTGGCGGGGCTGCCCGACCTCAAAACCGACGAGGAGACCCTCGACGTCGCCCTCGCCCTCCTGAGCGTCACGCCCGGCAGCCGCGAGAGCGCGCTCTCGTGGATCGCGGACCCCGTCGGGAGCGAGGCCGCCGTTCGGACGGAACTGGAGCGCCTCCTCCCGCTGGCCCAGGCCTGCCTGAAGAAGATCGATGTCCACACGGCTCGTCGCGAGAAGGAACCGGAGCCGGAGCCGGCGCCCGAATCGAAAGCGGCGGCGCCTCCTCCGCCGCCCGCGGCCGAGCCGCGCTCGCCCATCACGCGGATCCTTCCGCGCGGCGTGAAAATGGAGACGCTGGAAGACGTCGGACGCGTCGACGACTGCCGCCGCCTCTTAAAGGAATTCGACCCCGAGGTGCAGGTCTGGGAGTGCTTCTGCCTGGTCATGGCGGACGACGCGTCGCGCCGCACGATCGACGACCTGGTCAAGCGGCGGAAGGCCGCGCCGGCCCAGACCTTCGCGCAGGACGCGCAGCCGCTCTTCAACCGGCTCCAGGAGATCCGCAAGGAGCACTCGCCGTTCGTGCGGTCGCTGGTCGCGTTCCTGGCGGAGCTTCCCGTGGGCCGCTACTCGACGGAGACTCGGGAGCTCGCGCTGGGATTCATCGTCGCCGGCCCGCTCGGCCGGGAGCACGCGACCCTCTGGCTGAGCGACCCCACGCACTACCGCCAGGAAGCGTCCACGAAGTTCGAAGGATTGGTCGGCCGCGCGATGAACTACCAGGCCGCGCTGCGCGCCTTCGCGGAGTGACGCCGTTCAGTACGCGCCGAGCATGCCGCGTCGGGCTTCCCGGAGCCATTCGCGCAGCGGGCCGCTGAGGGACTCGTTGATCTTCACCGCTTCTTCCAGGAAGCGCACCGCCTTGGCGTAGTGGTCCTGCCCCCCGCGGCGGTCCCCCACCTTCGTGCGGTAACGGCCCCAGCTCAGCTCGAGGTGCCCCCGCTCGGTGGCGGCCTCCGCGGAGACGGGGTTGAGGTCCACGATCCGGGTGACGTTTTTCAGGGATTCTTCGAACTCCTGCGAGGGGTCGCTGCCGCACATCACCCGCTGCTCCCCTTTCGTCCGCCAGAACATCGCCTTCGTCAGCCAGGCCTCGGGGTTGAAGGGGTCGTCGGGGACGTGGCGCAGATTCTCCTGCGCGCGCTCCAGTTCCGCCGACGGCTCGTGGTGCCGCTTCCCCCGAAGCCGCGCGTGCTGGACGCGGACGCGCGCCCACGCAATGCAGACCGCGGGGCTGCCCGGCTCCCCGCTCTTGGCGAAGGCCTCGTCCGCCCGCGCGTAGTCGCTCGACGGATCCTCCCCCAGCCCGCCGCGGTAGAGCGCCTGGGCGGCCCAGAGCAGGGCGATGTTCGTCCAGGCGCCGGGCGGCAACGGCCGCTCGGCGAGGAACGCCGCCGCCGCGCTTTCCATCGTCTCGAGCTCCTTCAGGGGGCTTTCCCCCTTGGAGACCTTGTAGTCCGCGCGGCAGCGCAGCGCGTAGCTGCGACCCTCGATCACCGACGGGTCTTTCGGCGCGAGGCGGGCGGCCTGCTCGAAGTCCTCGTCGGCGAGGTCGAACTCCTTCGTGGGGTTTTCGCCCAGGCCCGCCCGATGGAGCCCGTAATTGACGCGGAGCCGCGCCCGCGCCGTGTACGCGTCCGCGGCGGGCCGCAGCTTGATCGCGCGCTCGAAGTCATCCTCCGCGGACTGGAAGACCTGGAGCGGATCCTTGCCCGTCTGCCGGAGCACCTCGGCGCGCGACGCGCGGAGCCGGCCGCGTTTCAGGAGCAGAGGGATGTAGCCGCGATCCTGGACCACGGCCAGATTGAGGACCTCTTCCGCCTTGCGGTAGGCTTCTTCCTGATCCCGGGCGGCCGATTTCTCCACGAAGGGCGGCAGCCAGGTCCGCGCGAGCGTCTCCCAGGCCTCGACGCGCCCCGGGTCCCGCGCCACGACCTTCTCCAGGATGGCGCGCGCCCGGGCGCTCTCGCCGTTCGACTGCGCGGCCATCGCTTCCAGGGTGCGCTGATCCAGCTCGTCGTGCCCCCTCAGCTTCGCGAGCGCGGTGGACTCGGCCTCGGAAAGGCGGCCCGGGAGCGCCATGTTGATGGTCAGGAGCACGAACTTCTCGTAGAGCGACGGCCCGTAGGCCGGGTTGAGCGCGAGCGCGCGCTCCTGGCATTCGAGCGCCTTGGCGTCGTCCATCATGACGCGGTGCCCGCGTCCGAGGAGCCAGTCCAGCTCCGGCGAGCGGTGCCCCTTCTGCTTCGCGTCCGCGCAGGCCGAGTCCACCTTGGAGAAGAACTCGCCCATCCGCTCGTTCGCGGCGGCCCGGCGGAGCCCGAGCATCGCCTGGATCGAGAGGTTGGCCACGTCGCAGATGCCGCGCAGCTCCCGATCCTTCTCCCTCGCGCGGGCTTCCGCCTCGGCGCGGGCGGCGTTCTCGCCGGAATAGATCCACGCGCGCCAGGCGCCGAAGAGGAGGATCGCGGCGGCGCCCGCCCAGAGGAGCCCGCGGTTCCGGCGCACGGAGCGGCGGATCGTGTGACCCAGGGCGCCCGCCAGGATGGGCTCCCCCTTGAGGCAGCGGTCGAGGTCTTCCGAGAGCGCCTTGGCGGTGGCGTAGCGGCGCCGCGGATCCTTGTCCATCGCCTTCAGGATCACGCTCTCGACGTCGCGCGAGAGCGCCGGATTGAGCGCGCGCGGCGCTTCGGGGTCGTGGTTGAGCAGTTTCTGGAGCGTCTCGGCGAAGGACGCGCCGTCGAAGGGCGCGCGCCCCGTGACCAGCTCGTAGAGCGACGCGCCGAGCGAATAGATGTCCGTGGCGCGCTCGCGGGCCGAGGGCTCGCCGCGCGCCTGCTCGGGCGACATGTAGGACGCCGTTCCCGCCACGAGGCCCTCGCGCGACTGCACGCGCCCCGCCTCCTGCAGGTGCGCCAGGCCGAAGTCCAGCACGAAGGGACGGCCATCGGCGCCGATCACGATGTTGCCCGGCTTCAGGTCGCGGTGGATGACGCCGTGCTCGTGGGCATAGTGGACGGCCGAGGCGACGTCGCGCATCATCTCGAGGGCCCGCGGGAGCTCCAGCTTCATCCCGCGGAGCGACCTCCCTTCGACGTACTGCATCACGATGAAGCAGCGGCCGTTCTCCTCGGCGACGCGATGGATCGAGACGATGTTCGGGTGCGAAAGGCGCGCGGCCGCCAGCGCCTCGCGCGAGAAGCGCTCGGCCGCCTGCCCGTCGTCGGGAGCCGCCATCGGGAGCTTGAGCGCGACCCAGCGGCCCAGGCGGGTGTCCCAGGCCTTCCAGACCTCGCCGATGCCGCCCTGCCCCAGCCGCGAGACGCGCACGAACTCCGCCATGCGGCGCTCCGGCTCCCCGAGCAGCGCGGAGACTTCCGGGGGCATCGCGCGGTCGGGGCGGAAAAGCGCGTAGTCTTCTCGGTCGAGCTCCTCTTGCAATTCCCGGATACGCTCGGCGGGAACGCCCTTCCTGCGGAGGAGATCCTCGGCCCCGGCGGGGCCGGCCAGCTCCTGCTCGGTGAGAAGTCCGGCCCGGACGGCGCGGCGTCCGAGGTTCCGGTCCTGCGCGGAGCGGAGGACGCTGCCCAGGCGCCGCGCCAGGTCGGGAGAGGCCTGCTTGCGTTCCGCCACTACGGCCCCCCGAACAGCGCGTCCCACTCCTGAGACAGGTCCTCGGGGCTGCCGACCGACTCGCAGAGGATCGAGCGGACGGCGTTGCGGAACTCCTCGCGGCTGCGCGTCAGGTAGTTCTTCACGTCGTCGACGCTGATGCGGAGCTCGCGCGCGATGGATTCGTAGGAGGTGTCGCCTTCCACGGACTCCAGGTCGTAGCGCTTGAAGACTTCATAGTAGGTGCGCTTCCCCTGGGCCTCGAGGCGTTCCCCGAGGAGCCGCGTGGCGCGGTCCAGCACGACCGTCCGCCAGGCGCTGTCGAAGATCTCGTCGGGCCGCAGCGCCTGGTCGTCCGGCAGCACCTCCTCGAGGTCGGAGTCGCGGATCGTCAGGCTGGTCACGCGAACGCCGCCGCCGCGCTTCTCGCGGGAGTCGTCGCGGGAGCGCTTCGAGAGGAAGTTGCGCAGCGCGCCCTTCAGGTAGCCTCGGAAGCTGCCGCGGGACGGCGCGTAGCGCTCGGCGAAGTTGTCCTGGAGGACGACGGTCGCGAAGAAATCCTGCGTGAGGTCCTTCGCGTCCTCGTTGGTGGCGGCCCAGGCGCGGCGGATCAGGGAGTAGACGGGCTTCCAATAGGCCTGGACGAGCCGCTCCAGCTCGGCATCGCGCCGCTGCGGGTCGCCGCTGCGGATCGACGCGAGGGCGGTGTGGGAGGTGACCGGTAGCTGCCGGCCGTTCCCGCCGATCTCGGTCTGTGGATCGTCCATAGCAAGCGAAAGGACCCCGGTCCCGCTCTCTCTCCCAATAATACACCCCTGGAGCTCCCTCGAGGGTGCGCAGTACCAGTGATGGATCCCGCCCGCCCGTTACCGGATATCCTATCCGCGTCGTCGCGCGACTGCCAGCGCGACGCAGCCGCCGAGCGGGATGAACCTCGGCCTCCCGAATTCTCTTGGCGTTTCGAGCTCGCTCCGCTTCATGAATCGCGCGCCCTGAAGCGCCTGGTCCAGCTGCATCGCGAAGAGGACCCCCTCCCACTTCCGCGTCGACACGCGCTCCGGCATGAATCCCTCCACGACCAGCAGGTGTCCGCCGGTCCGGAGCACGCGGGCGCAGTTGGCCAGCGTGCGGGAGCGATCGGTGAGGTGAAGCACCTCGCCGAGGTAGACGACGTCGGCGCTCGCCGTCTTGCCGGCGCTCTCCGCGAAGCCGACTTCGGCGCCCGTGTCCGGGTCGGGGTCGACCCCGTGGAAGCGGGAGCGGGGGAATTCCCGGCGCATCATCCGGAGCCACTGGCCGGTGCCGCAGCCCAGTTCGAGGACGTCGCAGCCGGAGCGGAGCCGATCGCGGACCTCGCGGGGCAGCTTGCGGAGGAACATCACGTGGTCCCAGTGGGTGGCCTCCTCGACGGCTTCATTGCGCCGGGGCCGGGAGAGCAGTTTGAGAGTGCGGCCGGATTTGAAGAAGTCTCCCATCGCGTCGTAGTCGAGCGAGCGGATCGCCCCGTACATGAGGTGGCCGGCGAGGTAGTCGGGGTCGTTCCGGTCGAGGAGCAGCGCCTTCACGCCGGGCGCGGGGGTCCCCTTCGGGGTGAGGAGCCCGAGCGCGACGGCGGCATCGCGCCAGAGGCGCACGGCCTCGTTCGCGGGCGGCCGCCGCAGCGAGTCGAAGAGCCCGTGCCGCTTCCCGAGCGTCAGGACCCAGACCCGCCAGAACCCGATGCCGTCGCGCCAGAGCGTGCTGAAGTTCACCCGGACACTCTACAAACTGCTGACGTTTTCGCGTCGGAGAAACGTCAGCAGTTCGAGAGGTCCGGTCACCGGAGACTACATCGGCGCCGGCTCTTTCTCAGGACCCTGATCGAGGAAGAGCGTGGTGAAGCCGTCGATCCGCGACGCGTCATAGGACGTCAGCCGCAGCCAGTGGGTCCACGCGGTCAGGATGATCGGGTACGTGGCGTCGTTCCGAGGCACGACCACGACCTGGTGGTAGCGGCCGGGATTCTGCGCGGCCAGGGCCTGCAGATGACTCAATTGGTCCGGCGTCACCGCGGGGCTGTAATAGATCACGACGCCGCCATGCTCCATCGAGTGGACCAGGTACGCGGGAGGGACCGTATACGTGTAGAATCCCCCTTCCGCCACAAAATCCTCATAGTGCGGGCCGGACACCGGCGGATCCATCGTATAGGTGATCGGCGTGCCGGTCGGGAGGTGATCCCCGCCGGGATCGAACGGAAAGCTCACGATGTCCTTATCGACTGCTTGAATCTCCGCATCGGAAGGCCCAAAGGTCGAACTGGGAGGCCCCATCGCCGGACCGGTAGACGGACCGGTTGACGCACTGGATACCATCGGCGCTTGATGGTTGGAGCCGCTGCTGCATGCGGGAACCAGGACAACCGCCATGAATGCCACCGCCACCCTGCTGAAACCCTTCATAGATACCTCCGGGGCCTAGGATGACCGTGGCCGCCGGACGTTATGCCGCCGAGCGATTCCGGCCTCCGAGCGACAAAAACCCCTTGCACGGCCCTCGGCGCGCTGCTATAGTTTCCGCCCTATGAGCGTTCGCATCCGACTGACCCGCACGGGCAAGAAGAACGAAGGGTACTGGCGCATCGCGGTTTTCGACTCGCGCACCCGGCGCGATGGCCGCTATCTCGAGAACCTGGGCGTCTACGACCCCTCCGAGAAGAAGCCCGAGAACAAGGTCAAACTGAACCTCGAGCGGTACAACCACTGGGTCAAGGCCGGCGCCCTGCCGACCGACTCGCTGGACCGCATCCTCAAGCACACCGGCAAGACCCCCAAGAAGTAGTGCTCCGCCGCGGGGTCGTCGAACCGGTTCGCTGGGTTCAAGGCCGCCTCGAGATCCTCGACCAGCGTCTCCTTCCCAACCAGGAGAAATACCTCGTCTGCCGCCGCGTCGACGAGGTCGTCGCCGCCATCAAGACCCTGGCGGTGCGCGGCGCCCCCCTGCTGGGCGTCACCGGCGCCTACGCGATGGCGCTGGCGAAGAACAACCCCGCCGCCGCGAAGAAGCTGATCGCCTCGCGCCCCACCGCCGTCAACCTCCGCTGGGCCGTCGAGCGGACCCTGAAGGCCGCAGACCCGCTCGCCGAGGCCCGGCGCATCCACGCCGAAGACGCCGAGATGTGTGACGCGATCGCCCGGCACGGCGCTCCCCTGCTGCGCGGGAAGCCGGTCCTCACGATCTGCAACACCGGCGCCCTCGCGACCGGCGGGATCGGCACCGCGTTCGGCGTGCTGGTGCGGGCCAGGCCGCCCGTCGTCTACGCCTGCGAAACCCGGCCGCTGCGCCAGGGGGCCCGGCTGACGATGTGGGAGGCCGAGAAGAACGGGCTGCGCGCCTACGTGATCCCCGACGGCGCTGCCGCGGCCGCGCTTCGCGAGAAGAAGATCCGCGCCGCCATCGCCGGCGCCGACCGGATCGCCCGTAACGGAGACACGGCCAACAAGATCGGGACCTTCAGCGTGGCGCTGGCCTGTCACGCGATGGGCGTCCCCTTCTACATCGCGGCGCCCAGCTCCACGTTCGACCGCGACTGCCCGAACGGCAAGGCGATCCCGATCGAAGAGCGGGACGGCTCGGAGGTCTCCGACCGCTTCCCCGCCTGGAACCCGGCCTTCGACGTCACCCCCGCCCGCTACATCACCGGCTTCATCACCGAGAAGGGCGTCCTGAAGCGTCCCTGACGCCGCGTCCCCCTACTGCAGCTGGTACGCGCTGAGGACCCCGTCAAAGCCCGCGATGAAGAGTTTCCCCGCCGCCACCGTGGGAGTGCCGCCGACGGGGATCGTGGAGTCCAGGCTCTTGTTCTGAATCCTCAGGATGTACGTGTTGTTGACGCTGCTCACGTAGACGTAGCCGTTGGCGATCACCGGGCGGCTGCGGATCTGACCGTCGCCTGCGAACGACCACAGGAGCTTGAGGTCCGACTCCCGCCTCACCTGGAGGCCGCCGTCGCTGACCCAGTAGAGGTTTCCGCCGAAGACCGACGGCTCGGCGTAGAAGTTGTTCAGATTGCCGCTCGCCACCGTGCCGACGACGGCGTGCGTTGCCAGGTCGATCGCGAAGAGGTCCCGATTGGTGACGCCGTAGCCTCGCGTCGCGGTCAACGTCGGAACCGAGCCCGTCGCCATCGGGGTGCTCCAGGCCGCGTTGCCGGTCGCGGGGTCGAGGGCGCGGAACGTCTCCTGCCAATGCGTATAGGGCGTCGTGCCCTGCACCCCCACGGCATAGGCGCTCGGGTTGATCCACAACAGGCGGCCGTCGTCGGCGTTGTAGGACGACAGCCAGCTCATGCTGGACATGCCGCCGGTCACGTACGCGGTGCCGTTGGCCAGCGTCGCCTGCGTGGGATCGTAGTACCCGTCGGCGAGGAGGCTGGTCCCCCAGAGAAGGCGGCCAGTCCGCGCTTCCGCGCACATCAGCTTCGAGTTCGGCGAGTTGAACCAGGAGAAGAGCACCCGCCCGTTCAGGACGGACGGAGGACCGTAGGACGGGAATCCGGTCAGGAAACTCTGCGTCCAGAGCACAGAGCCCGTGGCCGAGTCCAGAGCGTTCATCGCGGAGGATTGTCCCTCATAGCTCGCCGAGAAGACCCGACCGTCTTCGACGGCAATGCCGTTGCGATAAGGGTTCCCCACGCCCGAGGACCAGGACCAGAGGAACGTCGCCGGGGGCTTCCCCGTCTCCTTCGCATTGACCCCGCTGTGCTGCGGATTGCCGCCCAGCATCGCCCAGCTGTTGCCGGGCAGCGGTGGAACGAACGTCACGACGTTCGAGAACCCGGAGGCGCCCGCGTCATTGAAGGCGAGCACGCGGTACTTGTAGCTCGACGGATTCACGAGGCCCGTGTCCAGGAACGAGGCGGCACCTGCGCCCAGCAGCGTGCGGACGTTGTAGGTCGTCCCGCCGTCGGAGCTGCGTTCGAGGCGGAACCCGGTCTCGTTGGCGGATGCATCCGTCCAGGTCAACTGGACCGCCCCGGTGCCGGCGGCAGCGGCGGTCAATCCCTGGGGCGTCGACGGGACGTTTCCCTGATTGGGCAGCGCGCCGGGCGAGAGCGTGAACGCGCTCACGGTGCCGGTCCGCCGCGAGACGAGGAACTTCCCCTGGGCAATCGCCAGCGGACCGCCCCAGTTGTTCGTCTCCCGGAAGACGGTCTGCCGCGTGCCCAGATTCACGGCGAACAGGTCGCTCCCCGTGCTGAGGTACAGGTGATTGTTGGCGATCAGCGGCGGCTGCTCGATCGCGAAGCTGTCCGTGAAGCTCCAGACCGGGGCGCCCGTGCGGGCGTCCAACGCCAGGATCGATCCGGCGCTGTTGACGTAAAGGACCCCGTCGGCGTAGGCCGGAGTGAAATCCTGGAGCGTGTACCCGCTCTGCGTCCAGGCGATCGACTGCGTCACGGGATCGATCGCGTAGGCGGCGCGCTGGTAGATCACGTAGACGAGGCCCCCGCCCAGCACGGGGATGCCGTTCCCACTTGACGGAAAGGTCGTCGCGACGGGGAGGCTCCAGCGCGTCACGCCGGTCGCGGCGTCGTGCTCGCTGACCTTGCCGCCCGCGAAGGTGTAGAGCGCTCCGTTCGAGTATGCCGCCAGGGGCGCGCTGCCCTCGAGGGTCGCGTTCGAGAAGACCGGCTGACCCGTGGCGCGATTGTAGGCCGCCAGCGTCCCGCCGCCGCCAGCGCCGCCGATGCCACCGCCCCCGCCCCCAACGCCGCCCCCGGCGGACGCGGACAGCATGTAGACGTTGCTGTCGCCGGCAGGCAGGACCTCCGTGATCGCAGCGACCGGGGTCGTCCAGAGCAGTGCACCCGTGGCCGCGTCGAACGCATCCAATTGCGCCGGCGGGAGGCCGCCCTGGTCGTGCGCGACGAAGACGCGGCCATGTCGCACCGACGGGTTCCCGAGGTTCGCGAAGCCGAAGTCGTGCGTCCACAGGATCTGGCCGCTCGCCAGATCGAGCGCGAACAGCTTGCTCGCGTAGTCCGGGCTCGAATTCGGGGAGTTCGTGGCGAAGACCCGGCCGTTCTCGACGACCAGCGGGGACGTCGGGAAGAAGAAAAACGGGTTCGGCGGATTCAGGTCCTGGCTCCAGGCGGCCGTCAGCGGAGGCTGTCCGTCCTCCTGGGCGTTCTTTCCGGTCTGCTGGGGGCTGCCGCCCCTCGTGCGCCAGTTGTTCCCCGCGAGCGTCCGGGTCGAGGCCGTGTTGGAGTAGGCGGAGTTCGCCGACCCCTTGCGCGCCCTTACCCGGTAGAAGTAGAGGGAATCATCAAGCAGACCGTCGTTGTCGAACGACTTCACGTCGTCTCTCGTGGATCCGATTTCCGTGAACGAGACGCCATCCGCGCTGCGCTCGATCCGATAGGTCCCATTGGTCAAGGTGCCGCTCCAGGTCAGGAGAATCCGGGAGGACGACGCCGGGGTGGCGACCAGGTTGGTCGGCGCCGGGGGCGTCCCCGCGGCTTGATGGGCCGACGCGGGAAGCGGGATCACGAACGCAACGGCGAAGAGGACGGCGAACAGGAACGAGCGCATGGACTCCTCCCTCAAGATCTGAGAGCCGCTGAAGAGGCAGGCTGGAACGGATAAGGCGGGCGACCGGGCCATAGTCCCTCCCTGAGGTAAAACTGAGGAACCTCCCCTATCCCGGTCGTCCCTTGACCCTATCAGAACGGCCTGAAGTTTCAAGAACTTTGGACATCATTCTTCCGAAACCGTTCCGCGGGGTATCCTGTAGTCGGAATCAGGATGACGCCGGACATCCCCAAAGACACTCTGCTCCGCGCGCGGATGGGCGACCGCGACGCCTTCCGCTCCGTCCTGGAGTCCGTCCAGAAGCTCGCCTACAACATCGCGTTCCGGCTCACGTGGAACGCCTCCGACGCGGAAGACGCGACCCAGGAGGTCTTCCTGCGCCTCTTCCGCAACTTCCCCCAGTACGACCCCGCGCAGCCCTTCCTGCCCTGGTTCCGGCGCCTGACGACCAACTGCGTGCTCAACTGGAAGGAGAAGCGGCGGCCGACCTCCGAGCTGCCCGAACAGATCGCGGTGCACGACGCGGCGCCCGCCGACTCGAGTGAGCGGCTCCGCCAGGCGATCCGCGAGCTCCCCCCGGAGTACCAGGCCTGCGTCACGCTCAAGTACCTCGAGGACCTCGGGGTGAGCGAGATCGCCCAGACCCTCCAGGTCCCCGTGGGAACCGTGAAGACCTGGCTTTTCCGCGCCCGCGAAATCCTTGTTTCAAAATTGAAACCATACGTGGAGACCCTCCTGTAGAGGGAACTATGATGACCAGCTGCGACGAGACCAGAGAGCACCTCGAGAGCTGCGAGGACTGCCGCCTGCACATCGTGGTGGAGGCGCGCCTGCGGACCCTGCCGGTCCTCGAGCCCCCGAAGGGCCTCGTGGATCGGGCCATGAAGGCGCTGCCCCGCGCGCTGCCCCTGAAGCGCGAGTTCTTCCGCCTGGCGGCGGCGGCCGTCATGCTGATCGGCCTCAGCGTCGCCGCCCTCAACGCCGGCCTGGACCAGACGGCCCCGGTGGTGACGGTGAAGACCCGCACGGCGCATGCCCTGGAAACGACGTCGGCGATGTTCAACGCGTGGAGGAGCGAATGGAAATGATGATGGCCTGCCTCTCGGACGGACCCAAACCCGAGGAAGTCCAGAACATGTTCATGAGCATGGGCACGCTGGCCGCGTCCTACGCCGTCGGCTTCGCGGGCATCATCTCGCTTCTCGGCATTCTCTACATGACCATGGTCGTCGCCCCGAACGCGACGCAGCGCTTTTCGGGCGCGCTGCGCGACCGGAACTTCCTGTCGTTCTTCGCGGGCATCCCGGTCGTCGGCGTCTTCGGTCTGACGACCGTGCTCGTCCACAAGTCGCACGTGCTGGTGGCGGCCAACGCCCTGGCCTTCAGCGTGGTCCTCATCCTGGCCTTCGCGGCGGCGGCGGAAGACATCGGCCGGCGGCTCTTCTGGGCCTGCGGCAAGGAAGGCTCGCGCGCGGCGCACCTCGCCAGCGGCTGGCTGGTCTTCGCGTTCGGCGCCTGCTTCCCCGTGCTGGGCTGGTTCGTGATCCTGCCCTACGTCAGCCTCTCCGGCCTGGGCTCGGTCGTGGTCGGAGCCCTGCAGTCGCGACGCCCGGCGCCGGCCGCGGCCGACATCGAATTCCCCGAGAAGTAACCCCCTCCTGGGAAGGCGTCCTGGCACCGGCCCATTTCTATTTTTCACCCCGCCCATATGGGCGTTTTATGCTAAACTACCTCTTAGACCAGCCGTGCTAGGGGGTAGTTGCGTACGGTCCCGTCCTTCGGGCGGAGCGGGCCTTCTCAAAGGGGGGTCACATGGTCGCACTCCTGGCGTCCGGATCCGCATCCCTGATCGCGTTCAGTTGCCTCGCGGCCGTCAGCGCCGCCGTCTGGGGTTCCCAGAAGTACAAGGAACGCCAGGCCGAGAAGCGCTCCGAAGAACTCCGGCAGCTCTACGCGAGCGTCCATTCCGAGCGGGTCCGGAAGTAAGCGACCGAAATCGTTCCGGCATCCCCTTGCGCTGTTTCCCTGCCCGCAGGCAGGACGTCAGCGGCACCAGGCGACATCCACGAAGGTCTTCCCCAGCTTGACCTCCTGGAGGATCGTGCCGTCGCGGCTCAGCCGGAGGACCCGGCCGCCCGCCCCGTCGGAGACCCAGATCGAATCCCCTTCCGCCTCGATGGAGTAGAGCGTGCCGCCGATCGTCTTCTCCCAGAGGAGCGTCCCATCGGCGTCCAACTCCCCGACCGTCCCGCTGGCGTAGGTGGTGAACAGCGTCCGCCCGCCCGGGCTCAGATACAGGCTGTTCGGGAACTTGAGGTTGAGCGTCTCCCGGATCTTCCGGCCCTGCGGGTCGTATTCCACGATCCGGTTGTTGCCCGAATCGGCGACCACGGTGTTGCCGTTCAGCCGGCGCCGCGCGTCGAACGGGGTGCGGTGCCCGAGGAACTCCCGGACGACATCGCCGGCGGGCGTCAGTTCCACCACGCGGCCGGGATCGTTCTCGACGACCAGAATGTTCCCGCTCGGCAGGGGCTCCGCGTTTACCGGGCCCTGGAGCCCCGCCTTCTCCCACGTCGTTTTCCCGTCGCGCCCGATGATGGAGACGCTGCCGGCGGAGCGGTTCGTGAGCAGCACCTGTCCCTGGCCCAGGTCGGCCGCGTCGTAGGCCTCGCAGCGGTGAGACCAGATCACCTGGCCCCGCAGGTCGAAGAGGTAGAGGCCTTCGCGGAGGACGGAGACGAGGAAACGGTCGACGCGGGTCTTCCGGGTGCGCGTGCTGTCGGCATCCGCGCGGCCGCCGACGAGGAGGAGCGCGAGCAGCGCCGCCCCGGATATCGTCCCCCGCATTCGATGGGCCTCCCGAGATCTCCTTACCTTTTCTGACGTGCTTGGCGGGCCGAGCTCGAGGTTTTTTTCGAAATTCCTGAGGAACTGCAGGACCGCTCTTTCTATACTGGATGGAGTTCACCGCAGGCGAGCCTGGTCCCGGAAGGAAGGGAGGTTCGCCCGATGAAGACCCACCCCGACCTGTACTTCGGCGCCCTGGCGGTCAGGAACGGCTACGCCAGCATCTCGGAGATCGAAGTCGCCCTCGAAGCCCAGAAGGAAGGCCCGGCCTTCGAGCGGGACGCGCCCCTCAAGCTGGGCGAGATCCTCGCCGAAATGGGCACCCTGACGCCCGCCCAGGTCCAGACGCTCCTCGACACCCAGACCAAGCTGCGGCAGGACGACGACGCGACGCCGGCACCGCTTTCCGACGCCACGGTGAAGTTCGAAGAGATCACGGCGTCGGCCTTCGTCCAGGAGGCGGGGCCCGCGCTTGCCGTCAACGGCGAGCCGCTCGCGGCGCCCCGTGCGCTCAAGGACGGCGACCTCCTCAAGGCGGGAGACCTCGTGCTCCGCTTCTCGGGAGAATCGATCGAGATCCGCCCGCGCGAAGCCCCGGCCGCTCCTCCGGCCGAGAAGGCGCCCGACGCTCCGCCCAAGCCCTCCTTCACCTCGAGGGTCCTCCCGCTGCTCCGCGCGGCCGACGGCCTCGTCGCCCGCGTGGTCCCCTCGGTGCACCCGCAGCGCAAGTACGTACTCGCCGCGGCGCTGCTCGCCGCGGTCGCGTTCGTCCTCCCCTGGCGGATCGCCTCGAACGGCAACAGCGTCCTCGGCATCCAGGGGGCCGGCTGGATCCCCTTCCTCCTCACGCTCGTGCCGGTCGCCCTGACGCTGCTGACGCGGCCCGGCGAGCCGTTCACGAAGGTCGAACGCGTCGCGTCCTCGGCGTCCGCCGGGCTCGCGCTGCTGATCCTGCTCGCCCTCTTCGTCTTCCCGCCGTCCTACGCGAAGGCGCGCGGGATCGGACTCTACCTGTCGATCCTCTCGGTCGCGGCCGTCCTGGCTGCCGGGGCCGTCGCCCGGACCGGCGGGGCTGCCGCGGCCACCGACGTCCCGACCCTGGGGGCGCGGCTCTGGAAGAAGCTTTCCGGCCTCTTCGGCAGCGTGAGCGGCCGGCGCGCCCGGGAGATCAACGCGGCCATCGAGCAGCGCGACGCCCTCCTGCGGAAGATCGGCGAGGCGGCCCTGGACGCTCACTCCGGCCTGCCCGAAGGCGAGGCCGCCCTGCAGGCCCAGGTAGCGCTGGAAAAGGCCGAGAAGGAGCTGGGAGACCCGGCGGCCGCGACCGTGCGCGCCAAGGCGGCCCAGAAGGCGGCGGACGCGAAGGCCAAGCGCGCCTTCGCGAAGCTGGCCCAGCGGGCGCTGGACGGCGGGCTTCCCCTCGAGGGCCTGGAATCGACGATCGCGGAACTGCGAGCGATCGAGGCGACGATCAAGGAGCTGAGCTGAGACACAAGGACCACAAGGAATGGCCGGAGAGCCCGGCTCTCCGAACCTCTTCCTTGTGGTCTTTGTGCTCTGAGGTGTGCGGTAGTTAGTAGAACGGCGCCCAGAACGAGAACGGGAAGCGCCCGGCCAGCCGGAGGGCGGCGATCCCGATCAGCGCCAGGGTCACTTCGGAGACCAGGAGCAGCGTCGCCCACTGCCCCAGGAGCCGCCCGAGGGCGACCGGATTCTCCGGCCGCAGCCCCTGGTCGCGGCGCCGCTTCTCCGCGCTCAACCCGGCCATCCACGCAATCGGCGCGAACGGCGCGAAGAACGCGGTCATGCAGAAGCCCAGGACGCCGAGCACGCGGCTGCTTTCAAAGGCGACCGTCAGGGGGAGCAGGAAGACCCCCACGTACGCGAGGGCGCCCAGGATGAGCGGCCCGCTGAGCGGCCGCGACGTCGTCCGCAATTCCCGGATCACCGGGAGAGCGATCGCGGACGGGTCCGACAGCTCCAGGCGTTCGAAATCGGCAGGTTTCGGCGCCTCGCGCCGGAGTTCCGTCTTCGGAACCGTCGTCTTCAGGACCACGGTCTGGACCAGAGGTTCGGCCTCGACCCGCGGCGTCGGCGCTGTAGGGGGGACGGGGTCGACCTTCTGGATCTTCGGGGGCTCCGTCGCGACCGCAACCGGCTCCGGCTGCTTCACGGTCGGGACGAACGGCACGGGCTCGACCTTCTTGAGTTGAACCTTCGGCGGCTC
>Ga0310812_10000059_pt1 | contig 54506 bp, 45 predicted proteins | sample NN3metagenome_FD_205747 | JGI IMG/M metagenome (GOLD analysis project Ga0310812, IMG submission 205747) | Soil microbial communities from experimental microcosm in Duke University, North Carolina, United States - NN3 | ecosystem: Engineered > Artificial ecosystem > Soil microcosm > Unclassified...
TCCGGAAGGGAAGGAAGTCGGGAAGCTGAACGACCGGGAGGCCCCGGGCGTGAAGCGGCAGTTCGAGGAGATCACGGCGAAGAACACGCGCGCGCCGCAGTGGCTGGCGGGCGTCGAGGCGGCGCTCTCGGCGGCCAAGAGCGGCCCCAAGCCGGCCGTGCTCTTCTTCTTCGACGACAAGCCCAAGTCGAAGATGATGCAGAACCTCTTCAGCGACCCTGCGTTCGGGGCGGACCTCTACGAGAAGGCCGTCTTCTCGAAGGTCGAGTTCAAGAAGGACTCCGAGGAGTGCAAGAAGTGGAAGGTGACCGAGGCGGGCACGATCCTGATCGTCGACCCGTCCGCCGAGGAAGGCAGCTCCCTCAAGAGCCTCAAGGGCGGCGCCCCGAAAGCCGTCCGCAAGGAGATCGAAGAGGCGATCAAGAAGCTCTCGAAATAGGACCAATCCGCATTCTGCGCGGGCCCCCGGGCAACCGGGGGCCCGTTTCTTTTTGGCGCGTCGCTGGGACAATTGGCCCCGGCAACATGGGCCCGCGGCCTTGGCGGACCGGCACGGCACTTGCATCGGGAGCCCTCATGACCAGACTCCTGCTTCCCGCGCTGCTGCTCCTCGGCTGTGCGACGCCTCCTCCCGGCTTCGAGGAACGCCGGCTCGATACGATTCCCGACGGCCTCCACGTCCGCTCGTGGCGCTTTACCCGGGACGGTCGGATGGCCGCCTACGTCCGCTTCGACGGGCCGGACCAGGATTGCGTCGTCGTGAATCGGGTCGCCGGAAAGACGCTCAGCCTGATCTGATGAGTGAACCTGAGTGAGGATGGGGGACGCGTCGCGTTCCTCGCGGGGCATAACACCATCTACAGGGACGGCGAGCGCTATCTCGAGTACGGGGCGCGTCAGGTGTCGTTTCCCCTGACCCTCAGCGGCAATGGCTCCGTTCTGGCGTGGCGCGTCACCATGGGTGAGGGATACCAGGTCATTGTCGATGGGGTCCCAGGCCCCGGGTACGGGTCCACAGGACTTCCCGTTGCGAGCTTTGACGGCAAGGTGGTGGCCTACCGGGCATCCCAGGGCGAGGATTCCTGGTTCATCGTTGTGAACGGGAAGAAAGTGTCCGAGACCTTCGAGGGCGTGACGGATCCCGCCGTCAGTCGCGACGGACGCGTCCTCGCCTATGGGGTTGAAGGAGACAAGCCCGCCTTGTTCGTGGGAACCAAGAAGGTCGAGATTCCCGATCCGGCCCGATCCGTGTTCCTGAGCCGGGATGGACGCGACTGGGGATATGTCACCCGGAGCCAGGTGGTCACGTCGCGGGGGAGCAGCGAGCCCTTCGACGAGATCGGCGATCCCGAGTTCAGCCCCGATGGGAAGCGTGTGGCGTTCCGGGGCCGGCAAGCCAATCAATGGTTCGTGGTCGTGGACGGCCGAAAGACGGTGGCCCCGGGCATCGTGTGGGGGCCGATCTGGACTCCGGACGGCACGCAGCTGGGCTACGGCGCGCTACTGGACCGCGACGTGTGGTGGAAGGTCGTCCCCGCGAACTGATGCGGTTTTCGCCTCGGCCCCCGGGAAGAATCCGCGCCCCGGGAGCTCCCCTGAGCCCCGCACGCCCTGGCATCCCCCTTGCTCCATCTCTCATAAGGAATTGAGACGGAGGCTCTCATGAACGGCGCGGTTTCGGCCTTCACCGAGCATCGGGACGACCCTCGGGTGTCCGTTCGATCGCCGGCGCGCTTCGACGCCCCGCGGGCGATCTTCGCTCCGTCGGGAGCGGCGCTTATCGAGGAGTTCAGCGCCTGCGGGCTCCGCTTGCGCACGGAGTCCCAGCTGCACCCCGATGAAGAACTGGTCCTGAAGGTCGCGGGCGAACCCTTCCCGCTCCGCGCCCGCGTGGTCTGGGTCCGGCAGGGCCCCCACAAGACCTGGAGCGCGGGCTGCCGCCTGGAACCCGACTCGATCGGCCGGGTCCGGCTCGGGCCGGCCGTCGTGGACGTCCGGGCCCCGTTCCCGTGGCGCAGAGTGCTTCAGATCCTGGGCGCGCTCGGGGCGGTCGCGCTGGTGGTGTACCTGTTCCTGCGCTTCGCGACGCTGATGGCCGGCGGCTAAGTGGGTCTCCGACGGCACTGCTTCCCTGATTGGACACGGAGGATACAGAGGACACGGAGAGGAATCGGAACTCTGCTCTGTGTCCTCTGTGGCTAATCTTTCCTACGCCAGGATCGGCTTCACGACCTCGCCGTGGACGTCCGTCAGGCGGAAGTCGCGGCCCTGGAACTTGAAGGTCAGCCGCTTGTGGTCCACCCCCAGCAGGTGCAGCACGGTCGCCTGGAAGTCGTGGACGTGGACCGGGTTCGCCGCCACGTTGATGCCGAGGTCGTCCGATTCGCCGTGCGTGTAGCCGCGCTTCACGCCGCCGCCGGCCATCCAGAGGGTGAACGCGTAGGGATGGTGGTCGCGGCCCCAGCGGGGGCGGTCGTTGATGTTGCCCTGGAGGAAGGGCGTCCGCCCGAACTCGCCGCCCCAGATGACCAGCGTGTCGTCCAGGAGGCCGCGGCGGGCGAGGTCGCGCACGAGCGCCGCGCTGGGCTGATCGGTGTCCCGGCACTGGTTGTAGAGCTCGGTCGTGAGGCTGTTGTGCTGGTCCCAGCCGGCGTGCATCAGCTGGACGAAGCGGACTCCGCGCTCGATGAGGCGGCGCGCCATCAGGCAGTTGTAGGCGAAGGTCCCCTGCTCGCGGACGTTCGGCCCGTACGAGTCGAGCACCTCCTTCGGTTCCTTCGACAGGTCGCTCAGCTCGGGGACGCTCGTCTGCATCTTGTACGCCATCTCGTACTGCGCGATGCGCGTCGCGATCTCGGGGTCGCCGACCTCCGAGAGCTTCATCTCGTTGAGCCGCGCGATGTCGTCGAGCATCCCGCGCCGCGTCTCCGCGCTCATGCCCGCGGGGTTGGAGAGGTAGAGCACCGGCTCGCCGCTGCCCCGGAACTTCACGCCCTGGTAGCGGGACGGCAGGAACCCGGAGCCCCAGTAGAAGTCGTAGAAGATCTGCCCGCAGGTCGTGCCCTTGCTGATCGACGTCATGACCACGAACGACGGCAGCTCGTCCGTAAGGGTGCCCAGGCCGTAGGTGGTCCAGGCGCCCATCGAGGGGCGGCCGGGGATCTCGCCGCCGCTCAGGAAGAACGAGATCGCCGGGGCGTGGTTGACCTGCTCCGTGTGCATGGACTTGATGAAGCAGAGATCGTCGACCACCTTCGCGGTGTGCGGCATCAGGCGGCTCACCGTCGCGCCGCACTCGCCGTGCTGCGCGAAGGGCTCGACGGGCGCCAGCAGCAGCTTGCCCTTGGGGTCGCCGGTCATGGTGCTGAAGCGCTTGGTCCCGAGGTACTCCTGGGGAACCGGCTTCCCGTGCATCTCCCGGAGCTTGGGCTTCCAGTCGAAGAGGTCGACGTGCGTGGGCGCCCCGTTCATGAACAGGTAGATCACCCGCTTGGCCTTCGGGGCGAAGTGGGGCAGCAGGCGCCTCTCGCCCTCGCCCGCGGCCTGGAGGTCGCGGCCGAAGAGCGTCGCCAGCGCGGCGCCGCCCAGCCCGAGCGCGCCGCGGCCCAGCAGCTCGCGCCGCGTGAAGAGGAGCTTCCGTTCGTCGATCGGGTTCATCGTCTCACTCCCGGGTGACGGCTTCGTCCAGGTTCAGGATCGACAGGCAGAGCGAGGTCCACGCGGCGTGCTCGACCGGGTCGATCGACTCGTCGCGCTTCGATTCGCCCACCTTGAGGAGTTTCTTCGCGTCGTCCGGGCGGGCGGCGAACTCGCCCCGCAGGCGCTTCAGCCCGGCCTGGAGCACCCGGCGCTCGGGGTCCTTCGGGCTCCGGGCGAGCACCCGGGCGAACGCGAGGTCCAGCCGCGCTCCGTCCGCCGTCTCCTTCAGGACCCGCTCGGCCAGCGCCCGCGCCGCTTCGACGTAGGTCGGGTCGTTCAGGGTGGCCAGCGCGTGGAGCGGCGTGTTGGTGCGGGTCGGCTTTACCGTGCACGCGGAGCGCGACGTGGTGTCGAAGAACATCGTCGGCCCGATGATGCGGCGCCAGAAGACGTAGAGGCTGCGCCGGTAGAGCGCCTCGCCGTGGTCCTGCTTGTACTGCTTTCCTCCGAAGGTCGCCTCCTCCCAGACGTTGGCGGGCTGGTAGGGCTTGACGGGCGGGCCGCCCACGCTGCCGACCATCAGGCCCGACGCGGCGAGCGCCTGGTCCCGGATCATCCACGACGGCATCCGGAAGCGCGGGCCGCGGGCCAGCAGGCGGTTCTGCGGATCGGTCTCGATCAACTCGGGCGGGACGCGCGACGACTGGCGGTACGTGGCGCTCGTCACGATCAGTCGCAGCAGGCGCTTCACGTCCCAGCCGGACTCGCGGAAGTCGGCCGCCAACCAGTTGAGCAGGTCGCGGTGGACGGGGTACTCGCCCTGGTGGCCGAAGTCCTCGGCGGTCTTGGTCAAGCCGATGCCGAAGAACATCTGCCAGTAGCGGTTGACCGCGACGCGCGCGGGGAGCGGGTTCTCGGGAGAGACGAGCCAGTGGGCCAGCCCGAGCCGGTTGCGCGGCGCGTCCGCCGCCAGCGCCGGGAACTTGCCGGGTACGCCCGCGTGGACTTCATCCTGGCGCTTGTCGTAGAGCCCCTTGTCGAGCGCGTAGGTTTTCCGCGGCGACGCCATGTCCTCCATGACCATGACCCGCGTGATCGCCTTCTTCGCGGAGCTGCGGCGGTCGCTGACGTCCCGCAGGGCGCGGGCGGCCTTCGAGACTTCGGGGGCGCTCTTGTCGCACGCCTTCACGAGGTCGTCGAGCTGCTGCCGGTTGCGGCCCTCCGGCGCCGTCTTCAGGAGGTCCCGGATCTTCGCCCCGTCCTCGAGCTCCTCGGGAATGATCCCGCCCTCGACGTCCTTCAGCTTCTTCGCCGTGGCGCCGAACTCCAGGTCGAGGCGGGCGATCGCGCTGCGCTGCTCCTCGCTGGCCAGGTCGAGGACCGGCGCGGTCTGCGGGTCGCCGCCGCCGCCGTTCACGGGCGTCTGGTTGAAGAAGGCGAAGAGCCCGTAGTAGTCCTTCTTCAGGATGGGATCGAACTTGTGGTCGTGGCAGCGCGAGCAGGTCAGCGTGAGGCCGAGCCAGACCGTGCCCATGGTCTCGGTCATGTCCATGACGTAGTCGACGCGGTTCTCCTCGGCAATGCGGCCGCCCTCGCCGTTGATCGGGTGGTTCCGGCAGAAGCCCGTCGCCAGCTTCTGGTCGCGCGTGGAGCCCGGGAGCAGGTCGCCCGCGAGCTGCCACACGGTGAACTGGTCGTAGGGGAGATTGTCGTTGAAGGCCTTCACGACCCAGTCGCGCCAGGGCCACATGGTCCGCTCGCCGTCGCCCTGATAGCCGTTCGAGTCGGCGTAGCGCGAGATCTCCATCCAGTCCCAGGCCATCCGCTCGCCGTAGCGGGGAGAGGCGAGGAGCCGATCGACAACCTTGTCGTAGGCGTTCGGCGCCGCGTCCGCCAGGAACGCCGCCGTCTCCTCCGGGGTGGGGGGGAGGCCGGTGAGGTCGAGCGTGACCCGGCGCAGGAGCGTGACGCGGTCCGCCTCGGGCGACGGCTTGAGCTTCTCGCGGGCGAGGCGCTCGAGGATGAAGGCGTCGATCGGGTGGGCGGCGCCCGCGGGCAGCGGCGGCTTTTGCAGGGCGCGGAACGACCAGTGCTCGCCCCACTTGGCGCCCGAGTCGATCCACTTCCGCAGGGCGTCGATCTGGGGGCGGGTGAGCTTTTTGTTCGACTTGGCCGGAGGCATGAGGTCGTCTTTGTCCTTGGTCGAAACCCGGCGGAAGAGCTCGCTCTGGGCGCTCTTGCCGGGCACGACGGCGGCGATGCCTTCGGGGTTCTTCCGCCGCGCGGCGGCCTCCTCGTCCAGGCGGAGGTCGGCCTTCCGGTTCTTGGCGTCGGGCCCGTGGCAGAAGAAGCAGTTGTCCGAGAGGATGGGGAGGATCGTGCGGTCGAAGTCGACCTCGTCGTCGGCGGCGTGAGACCGATCCACGAGCGGCGAGCCGCCGAAGAGGGACAGCGCCAGAAGGGCGGCAAAGCGGAATCGCGTCATCCTCATCCCTGATACGTTCTTACCCTCTATAGCGGCGGATCGGTAATTCGAAACAGCACCCGACGGCGATCCGTGCGTTCAGCTATACTTAATCCCAGTGAACCGCATCGTGAGTGTCGTTTCCTCCGATCCTCTCTCCGTTCGTCCCCCCACCCCATGATGCACGCCCTGAGGTTCGTCGAGTATGTCGGGATCCGGATGCTCCTCGTCCTCCTCACGTGCATCTCGGCCCCGGTCGCGCTTCGCTTCGGGAACGCCATCGGCGCGATCGCCTACGCGCTCTGCCGGGGGCTGCGGACGCGGACCGAGGACAATCTCCGCCAGGCCTACGGCAGCACGCTGAACCCGGACCAGCTCGAGGGGCTCTCGCGCGGCGCCTTCCAGGTCCTCGGGCGCAACGTGGCGGAAGTCGCCAGCCTGGCGCGGCGTCCCTTCGAAGGGCTTCAGGTCGTGAACGCCGGCATCCTTCGGGACGCGTACGCGCAGGGGAAGGGCGTCGTCCTGGTGAGCGCGCACATGGGCTGCTTCTCGCGGATGGTCGCCATCCCCCGCCTGCTGGGCATGAAGGGCGCCGCCATCATGAAGCGGCAACGCAATTCGATGATCCTGGACTGGGCCCGCGGCTTCATGAAGCGCCGCTTCGACCTCGACGTGATCCTGAAGACCGAGGCCACCGACCAGGTCCAGGAGCACCTGAAGAGCGGCAGCCTGGTCGGCTTCTTCGCGGACCAGCATCCCCGCACCGGAGGCTTCCCCGCGCAGTTCTTCGGGCGTCCGGTCGAGGTTGCCCCCGGCCCGGCCATCTACGCCAAGCGCTACCACGCCCCGATGGTCGTGCTGACCTGCGTGAGCCTGCCCGACGGCAGCCACGCGGTGCGCTGCGACGGCCCGGTGAATCCCGTGGGGTCGCTGCTCGAGATCACCCGGCGCTGGATGGCGATCATCGAGGAGCGGATCCGCGAGCATCCCGAGCAGTGGATGTGGATGCACCGCCGCTGGCGCTAAGGTCGTCTCTCTAGAGACGTCGCCTCACACGTTATTGGCCACGGAGCCCACAAAGCCCCCAGAGCAGAATCTTCTCTGCAGGGCTCCGAGGCCTCTGTGGCCAATCCGGTGCGTCGACGGTCCCGAACTTTCTTCCCGCCGACCGTGAAATCTGGTGTCCAATAGGGGATGGCCCTACGGACGGCGGCGCTCCTCCTGATCGCCCTGGGTTTGCCCCAGGACGACCCCAAAACCCTCATTGAGCAGCTGCGCTCCGATCGCGCGGAGCAGCGCGACGAAGCGGCCCGCAAGCTTCAAGCGCTGGGCAAAGCCGCGGCGCCGGCGCTGGAAGCCGCCGCCAAGGATCCGGATTCCGAAGTGTCCTCTCGGGCCAGACAGCTGCTCCGGCGCCTGTCGATCCGCGACCTGCTTCCTCGGGTGCTCCAGGAGACGATGCCGAAGGTTGAAGACCGGCTCGTCACCGGCGGCGACCGCGCCTGGGCCGAGCTCTTCCTGGAGGTGTCGGAAAAAGCCGGCGGCCTCTACAGCGCCAATCTCCTGGAAGAGCTGGCGATCCCGGCCCTGCGGGGCGCGGAGAGCGACGCCGACGCCCGGAAGGTGATCGAGACCATCGCCAACTGGAACCTGCATTCCGCAATCCCCGAGGTGGCGAAGCATCTGCGGGACCGGCGCCCGGCCGTTCGGGTGGCGGCGGCGCGAGCTCTGGGCGATGTGAACGCCCGGGAAGCAATTCCGTCGCTCCTTCCGCTCCTCGAGGATCCGGAGCCGGAAGCTCGGCAATATGCGCTCTATTCGCTGGCGGCCCTCAAGGCCCGCCAGGCGCTGCCGACGATGCTCCGCCTGCTCAAGGATGAGGAGCCCATGACCCGCGAGGCGGCTGCCGACGCGCTGACGCGGATGGAGCATGCCCCGGCCGTCCCCGGGATCATCGCCCACTTGAAGGATGAGAACCCTCGAGTGCGTCAGGCCGCAATCCAACACCTCTCGAGCCTCGGCTCCGCGGAGGCCATTCCCGCCCTGCTCCCTCTGATGACGGACCACAATTTCAGCATCCAGGTCAATGCCATCTGGGCGTTGGGCGCCTTGAAGGCGCGCGAGGCGATCCCGGGGCTCCTGCGTCTGCTGGAGGACGAAGAACCCAACGTCCGCGCGCCGGCCGTCAGCGCGCTGGGGCAGGTGGAGGCTCGGGAAGCGATCCCGCGGATTCGAGAGCTCCTGAAGGACAAGTCATCGAACGTCCGGGACCGCGCCATCTACGCGCTGGGAAGCCTGAGGGCCAAGGAAGCCATCGCGGACATCGTCCAGGCCGTCCAGCACGACGTCCGAAGCTGCGTGGGCGGACGGGCGCAGTCGATCGCGGGCACGCTCCGGGGACTGGGAGCCGCGGAAGCGGGCGCCGAGCTCCTCAAGGCCCTGAAGGGGGCGACTACGGCGGAAGCGCGCCATAATTTCGCAACGATGCTGTCGCTGGTGGGAGTTCGGGAGGCCATGCCGGAGCTGCAGGCGCTGCTTCGCGACCCGGAGGCGCGGGTGCGGAGAGGCGCCGTCGACGCCCTGCGGCAGCTGGGCGCGCGCGGGAGCGGGATCCGGGCCGTCCTCAAGGATAAGGACCCGAGCGTCTTGATGGCCGCCATCCAGGCCCTCGGCGCACTGGCTGAAAAGGACGCGATCCCGGATCTGCTGCTGTTCCTCGACCATGAGGACAGTTCGATTCGGAGCTGGACGCTGCAGTCGCTCCAGGAACTGGATGCGCGGGACGCGATCCCGAGGATGATCCGGGCCCTGGAGGATTCCGACGTCCTGACGCGCCAGCGCGCCGTCCGCTGCCTGGGTCAGATGGGCGCCCGTGAAGCGATTCCCGCTCTGATCAAGGGCGTGCCCGACGACGGCCTGCGCCACTATGCCCTGGAGGCGCTCGACTGGCTGGAGGCGGGCGAGGCGATTTCCGCCGCCGTCCCTCTGCTGACGCACTCCTACTCCTCCGTCCGGGTGCAGGCGGCGGACTGGCTCTGCCGGCGGGGCTCGCGCGAGGGCGCCGCCGTGATGATCGCGGAGTCGCGGGACCTGACCGCGTTGAACGCTCTTCGGAGCCCGGACCTCTGGAGAAAGCTCCGGCGGACGCCATGGGTCCTGACGAGCCATCACTCTTCCAAGGAACTCCCCGCCTTCCTCGCGAAGGAGTGGGGCGTGACGCTGGAACCGGTCCCCGGCGCGACGGACTGGGCGAGCGTGGCGATGGGCAGGGTCCGGGAGACGACGACGGTGCTCGACATTCTGAGACAGGATGCGAATCACTACCGCTGTCAACCGGTCCTCGAGAAGGATCGGATCCGCCTCCTGCCGTACCACGACGCGCTGGCCTTCTGGAAGCAGTGGCTGGCGGATTCCAAGTAAGCGGACCACTTCTGGCGTCAGATTCCTCCGCGGTCCCCCGTAGTTCTACGGACACTCGAACGACCATGCTCCGGTGAGGCTCGGGCGGCCCCCGGAGAGGCAGGAAATCTCAGTCCCTGGGAAGGGGCGGGCTGGGAGGACGGTCATGCGAGCGGGATCGGCGATTTCGGGCATCATTCTATCCGTCGCGCTGCTCGGGGGCGGCGCGATGGCGGCCGCGCCGGCGGCGGCTCCGGGCACCTGGACCACCGGCTCCTTCGCGAGCGGCGTCAGCCTGCTCCTCACCGACGGCTCGATTCTCCAGCAGGTGTCCTTCTCGTCCAATCAGTGGCAGCGCATCCTGCCCAAGGCGGACGGACACTACGACTGGGCTCATCCGCTGGCCGCCGCGTCGATGCACGAGACGCGCGGCTTCTTCCCCTCGGTCGTGATGAAGGACGGCCGCGTCTTCGTGGCCGGCGGCGAGTACGGCAGCAACCCACGCAACGCCGAAGTCTACGATCCGGTTTCCAACGCGTGGACGACGCTGACGGTCGACACGGCCTTTTATGATTGCAGCGCGGCGAACCTGCCGGACGGCCGCATCCTCACGCTGCCCAACGGCGGCCTCACGCACGGGCTGATCTACAATCCCGTCTCCAACGCCTGGACGACGACGTCGGAGAACTCCTTCACGTTCAACGAAACGGGCATCGTCCAGCTGCCCGGCGGCGTCTTCTTGGCGATCAGCCAGACCTCCTATCCCGCGGCGGCGAAGTATCTCGCGGCGAGCAATCAGTGGGTGGCGGCGGCGCCGGCTCCGACGGGCGCGGCCGCGTTTGACAACGGCGGGGAAGGGACGAAGGTCCTGCTCTACGACGGCCGAGTCCTCGCCATCGGGCAGACCGGCCACTCCGCCTACTACACGTCGGGGGCGCTGCCGTCGGACCCGGGGACCTGGACGCCGGGCCCGACGCTGCCCGACAACTCGAAGCAGCAGGACGCCTTCTCGGTCGTGATGGCCAACGGCCACGTGCTGCTCTCGGCGGACCAGGGCGGCCACAATGGGCCGACGCGCTTCTACGACTTTGATCCCGCCACCGAGACGTTCGTCGACGTGTCCCCGTTCGCGATCAACAGCTACTCGGATCCCTACATGCCCTTGCTGCTCCCCACGGGCGAGGTGCTGGTGTCCGGCCTCGGCATCTACACTCCGTCGGTAGGCGGTCCCGAGAACTCGTGGAAGCCCGCGATCTCGTCGATCTCCGATCTCGGGGGCGGCAAGTACCGCGTCACGGGGACGCAGCTGAACGGCCTGACCGACGGGGCAACTTATGGTGACGACGCGCAGATGTCGAGCAACTACCCGCTGCTGCGCTTCGTCTCCGGCGGGGGAACGATCACCTACGCGCGCACGGTCAACTTCAGCACCCTCGCGATCCGGACCGGCGCGACCCCGGTGACGGCGGACTTCACGCTGCCGGCGCTCGTCGATGGGACGTACTCGCTCCAGGTCGTGACCAACGGCATCGCTTCGGCGACGAAGTCCATGCAGATCCAGAGCGGGCACCTCGTGATCGGACCGCTCCCGAGCGTCAGCATCACCTCGCCGCCTGCGACGGCGACGTCGTCGCCGATCACCGTAAGCGGGACCGCTTCCGGCAGCGCCGTGATTACCCAGGTCACCTGGTCGAACGCGGCCACCGGAGAGAGCGGGACCGCGACCGGGACGACGACGTGGCTCGCGACGATCCCGCTCGCCGCGGGCAGCAATCTCATCACGATCACGGTGACGGACGGAAGCGGGGCGACGAACAGCAGCAGCTTTACCGTGACCTACACGCCGCCGTCGTCGACGCCCTCGAGCCCCGGGGGAGGCGGCCACCATGGCGGCTGTGGATTGACGGGGCTGGAAGGGGTCCTGCTGCTGGCGTTCGCGGCGGCTCAGCGGCGTTCCGCCGGCCAGAAGACTTCTTCGGACTTCGCGAAGGACTCCAGGTAGGCGCGTTCCTGGGCGAGCGGGCCCTCCGTCGCCGTCGTCAGATGCGTGGCGTGCGCCCGGATCGCGGCCAGCTTGACGCGGCGCTCCTCCGTCGAGAGGGCGACCCGCTGGGACGGCGGCCACGGGACCCCGAGCGGGACCTGCTCTCCCTTCACCACGTGCGCGTCGAAGGGCCGCTCGGGCGTGATCCCGAGGGGCCAGGGCCACTCCGGGCCGCCGTGGATCAGGTAGGTGTCGATCGGCCCCGCGTAGCCCGCGGCCTCGGCGCCGCCCTTCACCAGGAGGAAGGCGGCCCGGTGATCCGGGTGGCGGTCGGCCGCGTTCGTGACGAGGATGCGCGCCGGGCGCTGCTCGCGGATCAGGTCAACCACGTCGGCGAGCGCCGCGGCGTGCGTGTAGGGGGAGGGGCGGCCGGAGACCAGGCTGCGGTAGTCCCGCGCGGCCATGCCGTAGGTTTCGTTCTTGCGGGTGAACTTCTGCTGGACCTGGGCCGGACCCTGGCCGACGGCGATCTCGTTCAGGCCCGAATCCGGGTAGCCGAGGAAGACGAGGTCGTCCGGTTTTCCTCCGACGATGCGGAAGGCCTCCAGGGACTGGTTCTGGCGATAGCGGGCGAGCTCCAGGAAGTCTTCGGGCGCGAGCTGATCCGCGGGTTTGCGGGCCAGGAGGGAGGCGAAGCCGGGGAAGCCGTCTCCGTTCGTGAAGAGGACCACCTTCACGCGCCCGCCGCCGGCCAGAGTTCGCCGAAGCATCCCGGCACAGCCCAGCACCTCGTCGTCGGGATGCGGGGCGAAGACGAGCAGGTCGACGCCCCGCCCTCCGCCCGCGCCGGCGGCGCAGCCGACAAGCACCAGGAGGGCGAGGCTCCGGATCGCGGTCATGCGAGCTACTCGTTGAACTCCCGCTTGCGGTCCAGCGATTCGATGAAGGCGTCGACCCCCGCGAGCTTCGCCTTTCCGGCGCTGTTGTCGCCGTCCATGAAGAGGATGAAGTCGAGCTCGCGGGTCGCGGCGTCCTTCTCGCGGACGAACTTCCGGCCGATCTCGAGCGCCGGCAGCGTGTCCCGCCCCATGATGCGGACCAGGTCGAAGTGGAGCATGCCCTCGTAGGCGCGGTAGATCAGCTCGGTGCAGACGAGCTTGTCGGACGAGAAGAAGTCGAACTCAAAGTCGTAGGGCTTGCCCTGATGGCTGAAGGCGGTGACGATCGCCTTGGCGATCTGCTCGCGGGAGAGCCGCGGCCGCAGCACCGCGACGTAGTCGGCGTGCATCGACTCGCCGGCGCTGTTGAAGATGACGCCCTCGCTGACCGACTCGATGATCGTGTGCGGCTCGCCGTCCGGAGCCAGGCGCGTGTACTCGTCCCAGCGCCGCTTCACCTCGGGGTCGTCCGCGATGCCCAGCGCCCGGAGGTCGTCCGCGGTGCCGATGTAGAGCGCGCTGTGAGGCCAGAATCCGGGCAGGAAGGCGTTCGAGAGGAACCAGTTGCGCCGCTCGAGGAAGATGTCGCCCGGCTGCAGCTTCGGCTGGATCTCGTCGTGGACCTGGCGGACGCTGATCAGGGGCTCGTCCTTGACGATCCGGAGGTCGCCGATCATCTCGGAGAGCATCGACTGCGCGGCGTAGACGGGGGTGTAGACGTCGCTCTTCACGCGGCGGGCGAGCTGGCTCAGCCATTCCTTGGAGCGGCTCATCGGGTGGGCCTGCACGTACTGCAGGCTCCGGCCGATGCGCTCGTCGAACCAGTCGAACTCGGGCTTCTCCCAGCCGCAGGCGTGGCTCCACTCGTTGCGCCGCCCCACGCAGTACACGGCCATCTCCTGGAACATCCGCAGGTTGGCCGGGCTGGAGGCGCTGGCGACGACCTTGTCGAAGAGATCGGGCGGCAGCCCCCAGCGGGGCTCCCGCTCGTTGAGCTTCTTTCGGACGAGCGCGTTGTCCTTGTAGGCCCCGATGAGCCGCAGGGACGCCTCGTACGCGGCCCCGGCGGCCGCGGTCCCCAGCATGCAGCAGCGCGCCCGCAGCGCCGGCTCCCGCACGGATTCGTAGTTGCCGTACGTCGCGGCGATGCGCAGGAGGGCGGCGCGGTAGGAGAGGAACGTCACGAACTGCCAGCGGATCCGGTCGTCCTCCTCCGGCAGATAGAACTGCCGGTTCTCGGCCTTCTTCCGGGCGTCGAGCTCGCGGTGCAGCGCGTCGGATTTCTCCTGGAGCTCCTCGAGGCCGCTGACGACGGTCTTGAGGCGCTCGGCGTCGGCGCGGATCTGCGGGTCGAGCTTCTCGGCCGGGATCCCCACGAGCGCCGAGGGCATGATCTCGAGCGGGCTCTGCGCGACGTCGCCGTTGCCGATGTAGAAGCCCGCGAGGAAGACGGCGGTCTGCGACGCGAGCAGCCAGGCGGCCTTCGCCCAGGTGGCCATCGGGACGGGCTTGTTGTCCTTGCGCGGGCGGCGGCGCCGCCAGAGGATCCAGGACCCGCTCACGGAGCCCAGGCTCAGGAGGCCGTAGCTCCAGAGGACGACCGGGGGCGGCGTCTCCAGGAGGTTCGGCCGGAACGCGAGGAGCCCGAGGATCATCCCCGAGAACAGCGCGCACACGGGGGTCGCGCGGTCGATCCAGTTCCGCGGCGCGTCGCTCGGCTTGCGGAGGCCGAGCAGGTGCGTGGACGTCAGGCAGGCGACCATGCTGACCCACCAGGCCCGCCAGAGCAGGTCGTCCTTCTTGTGGTCGGTCCAGACGAGCCCGTAGTACGCGAGCTGCGAGGCGATCAGCAAGCCCAGCGCGAGCCGCGACGTCTTGGGCAGCTGGGGCAGGACCCAGGTGTCGATGAGGGCGAGGACGGATCCCACCGCGATGCCCAGGAAGGTGAGGATGAGCTGGGCGCGGAGGTAGCCGATCTCCTTGCGCAGCGCGCACTCGACCACGAGGATCATGGCGAGCACGAGCGACCCCAGGAGGGCCACCCGGAGGCCCCGGCGGATGCGGTCCAGCGTCATCGTGCTTACAGTACCGACTTTTCCGTCAGAGTCCATACTTGGCGCGCAGGTAGCGCTCGATGGCGTCCCGCTCGGCCTCGGTGATCGCCCGCGTGAACACCAGGAGCTCGATGACGTCGCCGGAATAGAACTTCGGCGGATTGGGCCGACCCTCGGTGCCGGCCCCGAGGGTCGCGACGTCCTGCGTGTGGGCGGTGGAGGGGTAGCGGTCCTTCGCGGAGTAGACTGAGACGCCCTGGGCCCAGAGATCCTCCCGCACGCCGTCCTTCCGCGCGGTCGACAGGCACCAGCCCACCGGCGTGCCGCCGGGACGCTCGTACGTGAAGCCGTTCCCGAATTGTCCGCTCCCGAAGCGGTAGCTGACGAAGATCGCCTGCGGGCTCAGGTAGACGCCGCCCCAGGGAGCGAACTCCGGCCATTGCAGCGCGGCGTAGTTCCCGAGATTGACGCCGACCTGATGCTTCGTCGCTCCCCCCACCATGATGATCGTCATCGCCGGGAGCCCGTTGATGGGGCAGTCGAAGGTCAGGAAGTTGGAGATTCCGTCGAAGCGCACGACGGACTTTCCGTTCGGCCCGCCGCCCATCAGGACCGGGCGCGCCGCCGGGTTGAGTTGAACGGCGTGGCGGCCGTGACCCGACTGGTCCTGCCACTGCGCGACGTGCCCCGCCTCCACGACGGTTCCCGCGTCCGTCTTGAACCAGGCGGCGAGCCCGATGGTGGGGCCGAGAGGCCCGGTGTTGTGGACGAGGTCGCGTTCCCAGGTCCGGGTCTCGGCCTCGGCCGGCGGCTTGTCGCGGAGCGTGCTGACGACGACCCAGCCCACGGCGAAGCCCGACGTGGCGCTCAGGAGGCGCAGCACCTTCGGGCCCGGCTTCTCGTATTTCGGGAGCGGGATCTCGACCCAGCCCCACTTGGCGGGGCCGCTTCGGGTGGAGTGGCCGGTGTGGGTGCGGGTCGCGCTCGTGAAGGCGTGCTTCACGGGCAGCTCCGGCTCGCTCCCCGGCTCGGCGCCCGCCAGGTCGCTCGTCTGCGCGTAGAAGACGAGCGACTCCGAGCAGCAGAAGCCGACGTAGGCCCAGGCCCGGTAGGGCTGGTCGGTCAGCGCGGAGAACTCCATCTCGACGTAGTTGTCTTTCCGCTTGCCCGTCTCGGCGTCCAACGACGACATCCAGTAGGGAAGGGTCTTGGGCACGTCGAGGCGGAACGAGCCCGCCGGCCGCAGCGAGAGCGGGCCCGCGACGTACTCCCGGGTCGTGTCGGCGACGGCCAGGAGCATGGCGCGGTTGCGGCGCACCCAGGTCAGCGATCCGCATTCGTCCAGGAGCTTGCGGCATTTCAGGGCCGCGTCGGCCCGGACGCTCGGGGCGCCCTGGTTCATGACCGCGAAGTAGTAGGTATAGCGGGCGTCGCCCTCCTTTTTCAGCGTCTCCGGGTCGGGCTTGGCCATCTCGGCGCCCCACTTCCAGAACCTCGCGGGGATGGCGGGGTTGTTTTCGCCCGCGAGTTCCTTGGCGCCCGCCAGGTCCCCTTCGATGAGGCAGGCGAGCGCGGCGCTGGTCTTGTTGCGGCCCGGCGCGACCTCGCCGAGCGAACGGACGGTGATATGTCCCAGCGGCCACGCCGGGATCGGCTTGCCTTTGCTCAGCTCGATCACGCCGTTGCGGACCCGCAGCACCGGGGCCTCGATGCGCTGCAGATTGTTGTCGAAGTCGACGGCGTGGAGCGCAATCTTCTTGCCGGCCGGCCACTTCGAGATCGCCTGGAGGGCATCGGCGTGCAGCGCGGCCACGCCGCGGAGCAGCTCGAGGTCGCCGGCCGCCTGGCTCTTGAGGACCGGGTCCTGCAGGGAGATGGAGAGCTTCTCGAACTCCTGGATCGCGGGGACAAAGTCGCGGCCGCAGGCGAGGTTCAGGCCGGCGCTCCACGCCCTCGTAAAGGCCTCGGCTTCCGCGGCCGGCGTGGGCTTCGGCACGTCCGGCGCCGGCGCGGGAGTCGGCGCCGGGGTCGGGGCCGGCGTCGGCGCGGGCTTCGGAGCGGCGGCTTCCGCGATCACCTGGTCGAGCTCGTGGAGCAGTCGCTCGGATCCCCAGCGGGCCACCCTCTCTTTCAGGGCGTTCAATTCCTCCGAGCCCGGCTTGGCGACGAGGGCCTGGGTGCGCACGCGGCCGAAGGCCGTCTCCATCTTGGCCTGGACGTCCTGGAGCCGGCGGTCGATGTCGCTCGACCAGTCGGGGCTGACGGGCTTCTTCCGAGCCTCCTCCAGCAACTGCGAGGCGCGCTTGAAGTCTTCCTTGGCGCAGGCGTCGAGCGTCTGCGCGTCGATCGTCTTGAACTCCGCGGCGGCCGCGTCCTGGGCGCGCCGCTTCGCGGCCTCGAGGGCCTTGCTCACGTCGCGCTCGAAGCCGGTTCCCTTGGCGTCGGTGGCGGCCTGCTCGAAGAGCTTGATCGTCTCCAGGTATTCCTTGGGATGGCTGTCGGCGTAGAGGTTGGCCCGGCGCATGGAGTCTCTGGCGGTCCGGTCCTTCGCCGTCTCGGAGGCGGGGGCGGTCGCCGTCGGGAGTTCCACGGGAGCGGCATCCGGAGGCCGCGGGACGGGGTCCGACGGCTTCCGGCTGCTGAGGCCGAAGACGGCGAGGAGACCGAGGACCGCCAGGACGGCGAGCACGATGAAGATCGGCCGGACGCCGCCTCCGGTGTCGGGCACGGGCATGCGGTGGCTCGAGGACGGGCTTGCCACCGTGGCGATGCGGCCGGTGCCGGACTTCGGGGTGGAGCTGGTCAGGGGGACGCGTTCCGTGCCGCGCTTGGGGGTGGAGCTCGGATTCGGCGCGTCGCCGCTCGCGCTCATGGCCCGGGTCAGGGCCTCGCGCTTCTCCGGGGGAAGGGAGGTCATCGCCGCCGGGACGCACTTCGCGCAGACGGCTTCGATGCCGCCGAGTCTATAGGCCTTCCCCTTTTCGAAGTCGGCGCTCCGGAGCTGATTGTGGCAGACGGAGCAGTATGAGATCTCCTGGCCCACGCATCATTTATACAGGGCCCGACCGTTCCATGGATCCAAAACCCGCGTAACGCCGGCGTCGCGACCAGCATCACCGAGGGAGGGGGGAAGGAGGATCGCCGTGATCGAACGCATCGTGGTACCCCTGGACGGCTCCCTGACCGCGGAAGCCATCCTGCCCCAGGTCCGCCGCATCCTTCACCGTCACGATTCGGAGCTCCTCCTCGTCCGCGCCGTGGTCCCGGCGCCGGCCGAGAATTCCATTCTGCTGACCGACGCGACCACGCAGGCCGCGCGCGAGTACCTCCTGGGCGTCCAGGAGCGGCTCGACCGCGAGGGCGTGCGGGTACGGTCCGAGGTCCGCGTGGGCTCGACCATCGGCGTCATCCTCGACGTCGTCGAGGACTGGAAGGCGACGATGATCGCGATGGCGACGCACGGGACGACCGGCCTGAAGCGGGTCCTGCTGGGGAGCGTGGCGGAGGCCGTGCTCCGGAAGAGTCCCGTCCCGGTGCTGGTCCTGAGGCCGTTCTGGAGCGGCGACGAGTCGCCCGTGGAGGACCTGGAGCGCCGGCCGATCCGCACCCTGCTGGTCCCCGTCGACGGCAGCGACCTTTCGGGGATCGTCGTCCCGGCGGCGCTGGAGTTCTCCTCGCTCTTCGATCCGCGCGTCATCCTGCTGCGGGTGCTCGACGGGAAGAAGAAGGGCGATGCCCACGAGCTCGAGGAGGCGACGAGCCACCTCCAGGGGCTGGCGAAGCCCTTCGAGCGGAAGGGCATCGAGACCCTGCCGCTCGTCGAGCGCGGGGAGCCGGTCGGCGAGATCCTGCAGGCGGCGCGCGCCCACGGGGCGGACCTGATCGCCATGACCACGCACGGCCGCTCGGGCATCGGCCGCCTGGTGACCGGGAGCGTCACGGAGCAGGTGCTGCGCCGCGCCACGGTGCCCCTGCTGGTCGTGAGGGCGGCGGTGCCGGCGCGGTCCCGTCGGCGCGCGCTCGTGGCCAAGAGGAAGTAGCGACGCGATGGAGACCCTGCTGGCGCGCGACCTCATGAGCCGGCCGGTGAAGCGGCTGACGGCGTCGACGCCGCTGCGCGACGCGGCGGCGTTCTTCGTGCGGCACGGCATCAGCGGCGCGCCCGTCGTCGACGCGCGGGGCCGCTGGCTGGGCGTCTTCACGCAGCGGGACCTGGCCCGCCACGTCCAGGAGCGGATGGTCGTCGCGCGGGGCGAGCGCACCCTGGAGTCCCGCGAGCCGGCCCTCGGGGACATCGGCGACCCCGCGCCGGACTTCGGGCGGACGCCGGTCCGCGCCCTGATGACGCGCGGGCTCTACACGGTCTTTCCCGACGCGACCCTGGCGGAGGTCATGCGGGCGCTGGTGTCGTTCGGCGTGCACCGCGTCTTCGTCATTGCCGAGAAGGACGGGGAGTTGCTGGGCGTGATCACGACCCTCGACGTCCTCCGGGCCCTCTCGGGCGCCGCCGCGGCGAAGTAGTCCGTCTTTTTCACGTGGATAAATTATAAATTATAGTTTTTGACTTCCCTTTCGGGCGCTTCGGGCTATACTTCCCCTGGACTCGTTGGTGTTGGGATTGGAATTTCAAGGAGAGAGGGATATGGAGATCTCCCGCCGTCAGTTCTTCTTCGCGTCCGCGGCCTGCGCCTGCGCCATCGCCACCGGCTGCGTCAGCAATCCGGCGCCGCAGTTCGACGCGGGCGTCGATCACTCGATCACGCTCCCGCCCGCGCTGTCCGAGCCGGGCTCGCAGGTCAAGGTGCGGCTCCCCAACGTGACCGAGCCCGTCCTGGTCGTGCGGACCAAGATCGGCTTCAACGGCACGCAGGGCATCTGCAGCTCCAGCAACCGGACCGAGCTCCAGTACATGCCCGAGGACGGCGTGATCCAGTGCCTGGGCTGCGGCTCGCAGTTTAAGCTCGACGGGTCCGTCATGCGCGGCCCCGCGAAGCTGCCGCTCAAGTCCTACGCGGTCGACCTGCAGGGCGACAAGCTCAAGATCCTCGGATAAGCGTCCTTCGCGACACGAACGTCCGTCATCCTCGTCCCTTCGGGCGGGGATGACGGACTTTTTTTTTCGACGGTCTTCGCATCAAGCTCCCCATTTCGAATCGAATTCCGGCACTTTCTGATCCGCATCGCAGGCGGATCCCGACCGAGCGAGACTCCCGGACCTTCGCCGGCTTATCAGCTCTTGGAAGGAGCGAGGTTCCAGGGGGGCGCCGGGGGTATTCTCCCCGGACAGGTTGGGAGGATAAGTCCGATGAGTCTGCGACCGGCAACCATTTTCCTCGTCGCGATCTCTCTGGCGGGCTGCGATCGCTCCGTGGCGCCGGAGTCGTCGCGGACACCGCCTTCGCCGAGCGTGAGATCCGGGCCGGAACCCGTCCACTCCGCCGGGAAGCCCCGGATCGACAAACCGATCCTCTTCGGCACGCCGGAGGCCGATGCGATTGTTTCCGCCTTGGAGATTTTCCCTGCGGACAACCCGTGGAATGTGGCGGTCGAAAACTGGCCGCTCCACCCCAATTCCAAGAAGATTATCGAGTCGATCGGCGCGAACAAGAAACTCCGCTACAACGCCGACATGGGCTACGTCATCATTCCCCCGGACCAGAAGAAAGTTGATGTGCCGCTTGGCTCTGCCGCTGCGGAGTCGGACAAAGGTCCCTATCCCGTGCCGGACATCACGCCGATCGAAGGCTACCCGAGCGCCTACGCGGGCCTGAGCTTGAGCGACGTGCAACGGAAGGACGAGCCGGACCTGGACCGGCACGCTCTGATCCTCGACCCGACGAATCGAATGCTCTACGAGTTCTACCAGATGCGCAAGACCGACAAGGGGTGGGTTGCCTCGGGCGCGGCCACCTTCGACCTCAAGTCGAACAAGCTGCGGCCGGACGGATGGACCTCGGCCGATGCCGCGGGCCTGCCGATCTTCCCCGCCACGGTCCGCTACGACGAGATCCAGCGCGGCATCGTGGGACATGCCATGCGCGTCGGCGTGGGGAAGACGCGCCGCTCCTACGTCTACCCGGCGACGCATTATGCCAGCAGGGACAACGACCCCAATCTGCCGCGGATGGGCGAACGCATTCGCCTGAAGAAGGACTTCGACATCCGCGGCTTCTCGCCCGAGGCGCAGGCGATCCTGAAGGGGTTGAAGAAGTACGGCATGTTCGTCGCGGATAACGGCCTCGACTGGACCCTCTCGGTGGTGCCCGATTCGCGCCTCCCCCTCCTGCACGAAGAGTTCAGCAGGATCAAGGGGGCGTCGTTCGAAGTCGTGGAAGCGCCGCCGGGCTATAAACCGCCCCAGTAAAACACGCGGCGCTCCGCTTTCTCCGCGAAACGATTCTCGCCTTCCCGCATAGGGGATCTGGATGCGAACGCGACTGGGGGTCCTGCTGCTGCTGGCATTCGGCGTGATGGCGATCATGCTGGGCCGGCCGCGTCCGACTCCGCCCCCTCCATCCCGCGCGGAACCGACGACGCTGAGGACTTCCCAGGACACCCCAGCATCGACGTCGGGGACGCCGGTCGAGCGGGTTGGTCAGAAGCAGGACGATCCCTCGCTGGCCCGCAAGCTGGAGTCCCTGAAGGTCGACCTCGCTCTGGTGGACATGCCCTTCGAGGACGTCCTCGTCCTCCTTCGAAAGACGGCGGACGTCCCCATCTTGATGGATGCCGCCGCCCGGGATCACGTGGACATGGAACAACCCGTCACGATCACGGTGAAGGAGACCGCGCTCCACGACGTCCTCAGCACCGTGCTTTCCCTGCAGGACCTTTCCTACGTGGTCGCGGAAAACAAGGCCATCCTCGTGCATCGGGCCCGGAGCTCCGCCAAGTCGGGCCGATAGACCACTCCGGACACGTTTCCCTCCGTTCGACCGTCCTACGAACAGTAGAACGGCCACCTGCTTGATGCTTAAAGCGGGCGGCTTTGTTAAACTGAGGCCCTCATGGCAGACGACGTTCGTTCCCCCGCGCGCGACCTCTCCGCGCTCCGCATCCAGCGGGACCCGGATCGGCCCCGCTCGCGGACCGCGTGGATCCTGCTGGCGCTGCTGCTCCTCGTCGCGGCGGCGGTCGGCGGCTGGGTCTGGCACAACGGGAAGCGGGCGGTGGAGATCGAGACCGGCTGGGTCCGCCTGGCGGGCTCCGGCGACAGCGGCGCCCTCCTGTCCGCCAGCGGCTACATCATCCCGGACCGCAAGGCCGACGTCAGCTCCCGCATGTTCGGGACGCTCGAATGGGTCGGCATCGAGGTGGGCTCCCGCGTGAAGCAGGGCGACATCATCGGCCGCATCGCCAACGCCGACATCGCCGCCCAGGTGGAGGAGGCCAAGGCCTCGCTGGCCGACGCCGAGCGGGAGCACGAGCGCCTGAAGAAGATCGTCGAGGCCGGGATCGAGCGCAAGGAGCTGCTCGACAAGGCCGAGACCCAGCGGCAGGTCGCCCGCGCCCGCGTCAAGCAGGCGGAGGCGTCCTTCGAGTACACGCTGATCCGCGCGCCCTTCGACGGCGTCGTCGTCAAGCGCGCGGCCCAGTCGGGCGAGAACATCGGCCCTGCCGGCGGGGTCAACGTCGGCGGCTCGCTCTGCACGCTGGTCGACCGCGCCTCGCTCGAGATGGTCGCCGACGTCAACGAGACGAACATCTCGAAGGTGAAGGTGGGCCAGAAGGCCGAGGTCGCCGCCGAGGCCCGGCCCGAGAAGAAGTACAAGGGCGAGGTGCGCCAGATCGTCCCGACGGCCGACCGCACGAAGGGCATCGTCCAGGTGAAGATCCGCCTCTTCGACGCCGACGAGGCGCTGCTGCCCGAGATGGCGGCGCGCGCCGCCTTCCTGCGGGACGGGGCCGTGGCGGGCGCGCCCCGCCGCGTCATCGCGCCCAAGGGCTCGCTGCGCGAGCGCAACGGCCGCAAGGGCGTCTTCCTGCGCGAGTCGGGCAAGGTCCGCTTCCAGGAGGTCGAGACCGGCGCGGAGGGGGAGGACGGCACCGAGATCCTCAAGGGCCTCCAGGGCGGCGAGGAGGTCGTGACCGGCGGCGCGATGGTGGACGACGGCGACGAGGTGAAGCTCAAGGAGAAGAAATAGATGGGTTCCCCGGTGGTCCGGGTCCAGGGCGTGTCGAAGACGTACTACCGCGACGAGACGCCGGTCCCCGTGCTGGAAGGCATCAACCTGGACATCGCGGAAGGGGAGTTCGTCGCCCTGATGGGGCCCTCGGGCTCCGGCAAGTCGACGCTCCTCAACCTCATCGCCGGCATCGACCGCGCGTCGACGGGCCGGGTCGAGGTGGCGGGCAGCGAGCTCTCCGCGCTCTCGGAGCGCGAGCTGGCGGCGTTCCGCTCGCGCCACGTCGGCTTCATCTTCCAGCTCTACAACCTGATCCCCGTCCTGACGGCCTTTGAGAACGTCGAGCTGCCCCTGCTGCTGACGCCGCTGTCGAAGGCGGAGCGGCGCAAGCACGTCCTGATGGCGCTGGACGTCGTGGGGCTGGCGGACCGGCAGGACCACACGCCGCGGCAGCTCTCGGGCGGCCAGGAGCAGCGGGTGGCCATCGCGCGGGCGATCGTGACCGACCCGACGCTGCTGCTGGCGGACGAGCCCACGGGCGACCTGGACAAGAAGAGCGAGGAGGAGGTCCTGACGCTGCTGCAGCGGCTCAACAAGGAGTTCAAGAAGGCGATCGTGATGGTGACGCACGACCCGAAGGCCGCGGCCTGCGCGGCCCGGACGGTCATGCTGGAGAAGGGCGCCCTGATCGCGAAGCCATGAAATTCCTCCCGCTCATCTGGCGCAACGCGCTCCGCAACCGCCTCCGCACGATCCTGACGCTGGCGGGCATCGCGTTCCTCCTCTTCGTCCTCATCTTCGTCATGACCGGCCTCTCCGAGATCCAGGCCTGGGAGGGCGTGGCGGCGACGCACCGCCGGGTCGTCGTCCAGCACGCGGAGGGCCTCACCGCCGAACTCGGGATCGAGCTGGAGAACTTCCTCAAGGGCGACATCATCTCGCGCCACGCGGAGTACGTCTGCAAGTTCAACTGGTTCGGCGGCTACTACCAGGACCCCAAGAACTGGCCCCCCGAGTTCGCGGTCGATCCGCCCGCCATGAAGCCGCTCTTCGACGAGCTGAAATTCTCGGACGATACCTACAGGAAGTTCTGCGAGACGAAGACCGCGGCGATCTGCGGCATCGCGCTGATGAAGAAGTACAACTGGAAGGTGGGGCAGCGGATCACCCTGATCGGCACCTTCTATCCCTGCAACCCCGAGCTCGACATCGTGGGCGAGTTCACCACGAAGGACCCCCGGCAGGAGGAGCAGATGTTCTTCCGCTGGGACTACCTTGACGAGCTCCTCCAGAACAAGAAGATCGTCAGCACTTACTGGATGAAGGCGCGCTCGGACGAGGACATCCCGCGGCTGAAGGAGCTGATCGACGCGCACACGAAGAACTCGTCGTATCCCACCGAGACCATCACCGAGAAGGAGTTCGCGGCGCAGTTCATGTCGATGATGGGGAACATCAAGGCGATCGTCGGCGGCATCGGGGCGCTCGTGCTGGTGATCATGATCATGATGACCGCCAACACCATGGCGATGGCGGCCCGCGAGCGCGTGACCGAGGTGGCCGTCATGAGGACGCTCGGGTTCCGATCGGGCCAGATCCTCGCGATCATGGTGTCGGAGTCGCTCCTGGTGTCGCTGCTCGGCGCGGGCATCGCGCTGGGCGTCTCGCTGGGCGTCTTCAACGGGCTCAAGCTCAGCCCCTCGCCGATCTACTTCCCGGTCTTCCTCGTCGAGCCGAAGACGATGGTCGTGGCCCTCGGCGCGGCCGTGACCTGCGGCCTGGTGAGCTCGATGGTGCCCGCCGTGCGCTCGGCCCGGCGAAAGATCACGGACGGGTTGAGACAGGTGGTCTGATGCCCGTTCCTCTCAAGTACAACCTCCGGAACCTGCGCGTCCGCTGGGTGACGTCGCTGCTGACGATCCTGGGCATCGTCCTGGTGACGGTCGTCTTCGTCATGATGTTCGCCATGGGTCTGGGCATCGAGCGCTCGCTGGTCGGCTCGGGCGACCCGCTGAACCTGATCGCGCTCCGCGTGGGCACCACGGCCGAGAGCCAGAGCGTCGTGACGAAGGAGCAGTACGAAGACCTCCTGGGCATTCCCAGCCTGCAGCGGGACGCGAAGGGCGAACTGCTCGTCTCGCCGGAGCTCGTGGTCGGCGCGAACGTCGTCAAGAAGGACGGCGGCAAGGCGAACGTGGCGATCCGCGGCGTCGGGCCGCAGGCGGCCGCGCTGAGGACCGACCTCAAGCTGATCGAGGGCCGCTGGTTCAAGCCGGCCCTGGGAGAGCTCATCGTCGGCGTGGGCGCCGACCGCCGCTTCCAGGGTCTCCGGATCGGCGACCACCCGCGCTTCCGCGGCCGCGAGTGGACGATCGTCGGCCGCTTCGAGTCGGGCGGTCAGGCCTACGAGTCGGAGCTCTGGGGCGACATCGGCGACATCAAGGCGCAGTTCAAACGGGACTTCTCGGCGGTCCTGATCCGCTGCGCGAGCGAGGAGAAGCTCAGGAACCTCTGCACGCTCATCCGGAACGACAAGCAGTACAAGCTGGAGGCGAAGCCCACCATCGACTACTACCGCGACCAGAACATCGGCGGCCAGATGATCAAGAGCTTCGGGGTCGTGCTGGCCGTGGTCCTCGGGATCGGCGCGGTCTTCGGCGCCGCCAACACGATGTACGCCGCGGTGGCGTCGCGGACCCGCGAGATCGCCACGATGCGCGTGCTCGGCTTCACCCGCGCCGCAATCTGGTTCTCCTTCGTGATGGAAGCGGCCTTCCTCGGGATGATCGGCGGCGCGCTCGGCTCCGGGGTGGGCTATCTGCTGTTCAACAACATGGCGACCGGCACGGTGAACTGGGTGTCCTTCAGCGAGCTGGCCTTCCAGTTCCGCGTCACCCCGACCCTCATGGCGGCCGGGACCCTCCTGGCGACGCTGATGGGCATCGTCGGCGGCTATTTCCCCGCCTACCGGGCGTCGCGGATGACCATCGCGCGCGCCCTGCGCGGCCTCTAGGCGGAACTATTTTTTTTCGGCCTGTACGAAATATGCGTCGTTTCGACAATAGTATATAGATGTAGGGTTTGGGCTGGGTCTAATCGAGGGGACACGGATGGGCAAGGCACTTTTGGCGCTCGTTCTTCTCCTTCAGGCGGCGGACGACAAGGCGGCGGTCGACGAAGCGATCAAGCGCTTCAACAAGGCCTATGCCAATCCCAACGCGTCCGCCCGCGCCACCGCCGTCACCGAGCTGGGCGCGACCAAGCACGACCGCACCCTCAAGATGATCATCCCGCTGCTGAGCGCCGACGTGACCGACGTCCGCGCCGCGGCGGCGACGGCCCTCTCGGGCTTCGGCGACTGGAAGAAGATCGTGACCCCGTCGCTCCAGGGCGCGATGCAGAGCAACGCGAAGGACCCCAAGGCCCAGAAGGCCATCCTGACCGCGCTGGGCAAGCTGCAGGATCCGCTGGGCCTGCCCACGATCCACGGCAACTTCCGCGAGCCGAGCATGACGGTCACGACGGCCGCCATCGACGCCACCGGGCTGGCGCGGCAGAAGGAGTCGATGGACGCCCTCCTCGAGCTCCAGAAGGACGTCCAGAAGTGGCTCAAGAACAAGCAGGCCGGACCGTACCGCAAGGACGACGGCCAGCAGGGCGACGACAACGAGATCAAGGGCCGCCTCGACGCGATCCAGAAGTCGATCATCAAGGCCTTCCAGGACATCACCAAGGAGAAGTGGGCCACCGCCAACGAGTGGGAAATCTGGTGGGGCAAGAAGAAGGCCAACTTCGAAGTCCCTAAATAGGCCCGGCGGCCTCCCCGTAAATTCCTCCCGGCTTCCTCCCTGGCTCCAGATGGGGTAGAGTTCCTTCGTGAAGCGCCGTCGGCTTCCGGTGATCCTGGCCTGCGTCGCCGTCTTCGGCCTGATGACGTGGCTCTTCATCGCGGTCATCTGGATCCCGCTCTACGACTACCAGCAGACGGCGACGTTCTCGGGCCGCACGGACGACCCGGGGATCCAGGCGGAGATCGAGCGGGAGGACAAGTCGGGGGTCCGCCGCTGGTCCATCCAGGACCAGCAGGCGCTCACGAAGCTCCGCGAGGGGTTCCAGACCGCCGAGTTCACCCGCGAGAAGCCGCCGCGCGCGGACCAGAAGTTCCGCGTCCGGATCCGCCGCTCCGACGCCCGCGTCGACGAGTACGAGGTGCTGCTCGACGAGAACAGCAGCCGGCAGGACATGCTCTACGTGGTGCAGCGCCAGGGCGGGGCGCCGATCTACGGGAGCGCCTTCAAGACCCCCGAGCTCCGCTCCGCCCTGCAGCAGATCCTCAAGGACCCCGCCCCCACAATCACCCGGTAACGCCCACCTCCGCCCGGGTACTTACTCGAGCCGCGCGCGAATTCAAGACGGCGGGACCGTTCCGGCGGCGGCAAGCGTAATAGGTTCGGCGCTCTGGGGAGGTGTGTGCATGTCGGAAGCAGTGGTGTCGCGCGAGGCCGCGCAGCCGCTCGTCGACGCCGTCAAGCAGGCGTTCCTGCTCGACGACCTCAACGTCCACGTCGAAACGAGGGCGGCGGCCACGAGAAACACGACGGCCGAGATCGTCGTCTGGTTCGCCGTCTCCATCCTCTCGCACGCCGAGATCCTGCGCCTGGCCGACATCGCCAGGTCCACGCAGGCGAAGGGCGCGATCCTTCCCGACGACAAGAGCCAGATGAAGGTCGAGCTGTCCGTGCCGCTCCCCGCGGCCCGTTAAGACATCAGCACCGAGACGCCGAGGCGTGCTGAACGAGGACTATTCGAAGACGAGGACGCCGAAGTTCCAGTACTCGTGGAAGCTCGGGCCCACGCGCGCCCAGTCCCACTGGGTCATGCGGCCGCCGTCGTAGTCGACGCGATAGAAGTTCGCGCGCCAGCGCGAGTTCGAGACCGGCGGCGCGTTCCTCAGGCCGGTGAAGAGCGCGTAAGGGACGAAGAACTCCGCGCTCCAGCCCGTCACGGTGGCGCCCGGCTGCTTCGGACCGCCCCGCACCGCCGTCGCCTTCTTCACCTTGCGGTCGCCCGCATAGTGCCAGGGAAGCCAGCCCATGAACGCGCCCTTGTTGTTCGGTACCAGGATCGGGAGCTCCGCGTTCATCGGGGAGATCTCGTACTCGAAGTAGACCGGAGCCGCGCCGTCGGGCCAGAGGAACGCCTCGTAGACGTCCTCCTCCCAGAGGTGCTCGAAGTCCTTGCGGCCCGTCGTCGTGAGTTTCGCGTCGCTGCCGTCCATCAGGACGTAGATCCCGCGCTCGGAATAGAGCAGCTTGAAGCGGGACTCGTAGGGATGCCCGTCGTCCTGGCGGCGCCGGAGGACGTTCCATCCCGACCGCGACCACGCCGGGTTCGACCCGTCGCCCGTCACGTCGAAGTCCTCGGTCCGGCGCACGATCGCCGGCATGCCGTGGCCGTAGTCGTTGGAGGCGAGGATCGGCCCGGGCGCCGTGCAGGCGCTGAGCGCGAGGAGGAGGAGCGGCGTCGCTCTCATGGACAGGAGCCTACCACGAATTGTCGTCCGTGACGCTCAGGAAGAAGGCGCCGCCCGCCTCGATCTCGAGGGTGTTGGTCCCGGCAACGAGCCGCGCCGCGAGCCGCTCCTTCCCGGCGTGCCAGCCGGTCCAGCCCTCGCTCTTCCAGATCCGCGTCCCGTTGAGCGTGACGGAGGCCAGCTCGGCGCCCGTGTTGAGGAAGACGTCGCGGGCCTCCTTCGACTCGAGCGTCGCGACCGCCTCGACGCGCTTGGCGCCGAGCTCCACCGCAAAGCCGCGCCGGCGTTCCTGGTCCATCCACCAGTGGGCCGCCTTGCCCGCCTGGGGGAGCGAGAGCGGTTTCCACTCGCCGTCCGGGAGCGCCCGGACCTTCCACTCCGGCAGCAGGCCCGGCATCGGCTCGAGCGCCGCCTCCTTCGGGACCGCGGCGTCCTTGCGGCCCAGCCCGTCGAGGATCGCCCGGACCATGACGCGGTAGCCCTCGAAGGTCAGGTGAACCTGGTCGGGCTCCAGCAGCTCGAGGCCCGCCGCCCGGCCGTCATACATGCTCGCATAGACTTCCGCGACCGCATAGCTCCGCTCGGACGCGAGGCGCTTCAGAGCGGCCATGTAGTCCACGAGGCGCTTCTCCGCGTCCGCGTGCTTCGGACCGAGGATCGTGGGCGTGAGGATCAGCAGCGGGATCCCTTCGCGGCGAAGGCGCTCGGAAATCGCGCGGACATCCTTCTCGTAGTCCGGCGCGCTGACATTGCGCAGGACGTCGTTGATGCCCACCGAGAGCGCGACGAGCGTGGGCCGGCGCGGAAGGACGTCCCGCTCCAGCCGGGCGCGCATGCCCGCCGCGGTATCGCCGGCGACGCCCGCGTTGATGCAGAGGGGCGCGTTCGGTCCGAGCGCCTGCCGCACGAGAAGCGGGGCCGTGTGGCCGTCGGTGATCGAGTCTCCGAGGAACACGATCCGCTCGGCGGCGCCGGGCGCCGCACCGAGCAGGACCAGGAGCAGCGCTAGCCTCATTTCACCTCGAGCCCGACCAGGCGGCCGTCCGCCAGGCCCACCACCAGCCGGTCGTTCGACCAGGCGATCTCGGCGACGTCGGAGGGGAACGTCTGGGTCGTCTTGACCGCGCCTCCGGAGAGGATCGTGACCGTGCCGCCCCAGTAGGCGACGGCCACGCGGTCGCCGGACTCCGCGACGCGCTTCGTGAGCTTGCGGAGCGCCTTGTGCTCCCAGGCGACCTTGCCGTCCTTCAGGACGCGCACGCCGCCGTCCATCTCGGTGCCGACCGCGGCGCCCGACAGGCTGACGACGCCGGACTTCGCCACGGGAACCTGGCTCGCGATCTTGCCGCCGGCGAAGACCAGGACCTTCTCGTTGCCGTCCGAAAGGAGGATCGAGTCGCCTTGGCGGACGGGGCGAACTCGCCCCGAGACCCCGCCCGCCCGGGCGCCGATCTTGCCGTCGGCGATGACGTGTGCTTCCTGCGCGGTGAGCGCGACGAGCGACGCGCCGTCCTGCGCGAAGAGCGCCGCCAGGTACGGCTTCGGATTCTTGGCGTCGCCGCCGCCCACGACCGCGCGGACCTTTCCGTCCGGACCGGCGATCGACAGCGTGCCGTCCGCGACGCCGAAGGCGATCTGCTTTCCGTCCGGCGAGACCGCCACGCAGGTCAGCGAGGGCGCCGGGACGTCGAAGACCGCGTTCCCGGCGGCGTCGAAGCCGAGGACATGGTGCGTCGCGCCCACGACGATCAGGTTCTCGCCGGCGTCCAGCGCCAGCGTCTCCCCGCACTCGAACGACTTCTGCCAGGCGACCTTGCCCTGGCCGTCGATCGCGCTGAGCGACCCGTCTTCCGTGAGCGCCAGGAGGACGTTGCCGGCGGGCCGCAGCGCCGCCGCGCGGTCGGGGAGCGCGCTCTTCCATGCCGCGGCCGCTTCCTCGACCTTGGCGGGAGCCTTGTTGGCGGCGCCGACCGTGCAGGTCGCGGGCGGCACGAGCGCCATCAGGGGCTCGAGGCCGGCCGCCGCCTCGTAGAGCGATCCGATCGCCTCGGAGACGCCCTCGGCGTCGTAGGCGATGAGCGTGACCGATTCCTGGTTGAGGCCCACGGCGTCGCGCTGCCACGCGATCATGCCGCGGCCGCGGCCGGGGAAGTCCGTCTTGTGGGGCGCGTAGGGGAGGAAGCCGTTGTCCGCGGCGAACTTGATGAGGGCGTTGTCCTCGGGCGTGCCGATCAGGATCGCCGGCCCCTGCACCGCGAAGCCGACCTGCGACGGCCCCGTCTGGGTGCCCGCGACGGCCTTGCCCGGGTGGAGTCCGACCCAGGTGGGGGCCTCCTCCGGCAGGATCGGCCGCGGCTTCGCCGCCTCCTCGATCGCCTGCGCCTTCACGCGCACGCCCCAGGGCTTGAGCACCTCGGCGAGGCGCGCCATGGCGGCGGCGTAGTCGCCCTTGCCGGCGACGACGGTGACGTCCTGGTAGGTCCGGAAGAAGCGGAAGATGGTGTCGCGGTCGTTCCCGAACGAGACCGCGCGCGCCACGAGGCCGGCGACGGCGCCCAGCGAGGGCGGCGCCTGGTAGTTGAACTTCGCCGTGTCCTCCGTGTTCGCGAGCAGTTCCCCGATGACGACCTTCCAGTCGCCGGACGGATCGTTCGCCGCGAGCGGGAGCGTCGCCCGGAAGATCCCGCGCTCCGTGGCGCGGTAGAGGTCGTAGCGCGTCGCGCCCAGCGGGTCGATCACGCGGACCCGCAGCGGCGCCGAGCCTGCGAGGACGCGCTTGTCCGCGTCCATCAGCACCGCGCCGATCTCCAGGCGGATGGGGTCCTTCGCCTGCGTGGTGTCGTTGGTGACGAGCGCCGGCAGGGCCTGGATGCCGCCGATCGGCTTGGCCGTCTTGGCCCAGGCGCGCATCTGTCCGGGCCCGAAGCGCAGGGTGCCGATGGCGCCCGGCCCGCCGCGGACCGCGTCGTAGAGCGTGCCGGGGAGCTGGATCGTGGCGACCGCGGGGCGGATCGAGTTCATGCCGGCCGCCGTCGCGTCGTAGGCCGCGTTCACCGCGAAGATGTAGTCGATCTCGCCGAGCGACTGGCGCGAGGCGATGATCTCGGGGTTGTCGCAGGACATGACGGGGTAGACGCCCGCGGCCTCGAGCTTCGGCTTGAGCGCCCTCGCGACGGGCTCCGCCGCCTTGAGATAGTTCCCCGCGCGGTTCAGGCGCGCGTGGTCCTCCTTGCGGTTCTCCTTCCACGCCTTGGACATCTCCTCGAAGAAGCTGCGGTCGACCGGGATATCGAGGCGGGTCGCGCCCTTGATCTGGAGCGCGCACTCGTCGCCCACGATCACGGCGCCGCCCTTCTCGGCGTAGGTCTCGAGCGCGGCGACGACCTTCGGGTCGAGCGACTGGATCCCGCTGAGGATGACGGCGCGGTGGTTCGCCGCGAGCGTGCCGTCGAGGACGTCCTCCTCGACGATCGGGAGGATCGGCGTCTGCATGCGCAGGCCGGCGAGGTAGACCAGGTAGACGCGGTCGCGGCCGTGGCCGGCGCCCGAGTAGTTGTCGCCCATGTCGTGGGTCTGCGCGTGGAGGTTCTGGGACATCGAGTAGAGGACCGCGGCGCCGGGGCGGGAGACGGGCGCCGTCGTGAAGACCGTCCCCAGCCGGGCCATGACCTTGTTGGTCTCCACGATGCCGTCGCTCGTGGGGCAGGAGGAGGGGCGGTGGATCTGCATGTCGGGCGGCTTGGCCATGCCCTGGAGGTTCATGATGAACGACGAGTACTGCTCGAGGCGGTAGCGCTCGGACGGGCAGTTGCCGTACCAGGTGGGCAGGTACCAGTTGGGCTTGCGGAGCTCGCGGACGCGGCCCATCTCGAAGGTGAAGAGCGGGTTGTAGTAGCCGCCGCCGTAGTCGTCGTAGCCGCCGTGGCCGCTGAGGATCGGGAGCGAGCGGGCGACGTTGAAGTAGTAGCCGTCGGCGTAGGCGCTCCAGCCGTAGACGCTCTGGGTGGCGTTCAGGTAGTCCTCGCGGACGCGGCCCACGCCGAGCTGCGCGTGCTTCCAGGCCGCGTCCATGAAGCCGAGCTTCCAGCGGCCCCACTCGGCCCAGCGGGCGGCCTGCTCGGGATCCGCCGCCTTCACCTCGTGGTACTGCAGGGGCTCGCGGCCGAACGCGCTGCGGTAGCTGCGGTCCTGCGACGGGATGTTGTGCGGGGTCATCTCGCCGGTCTTCCCGTGCTTCCACCAGGTGAGGCCGGGCTCGTCATAATAGTGGACCCCGACGGCGTTCGAGTGGGTCCGGTCCTTGAAGGCGCGGTTCGTGACCCGCGCGGTCGCCCCCTGGATCACGAAGGGGTCCGACCAGTCGCATTCCATGCGGAGGTCCATCTGGTGGCCGCCGCTCATGGTGCAGCACCACATGTAGTCGAGCCCGGCGCGGATCGAATCGTCCGCACTCAGGCCCCCGTAGGCCGCGTACAGAAGATTGAAGCCCAGGCTGTCGGGGCCCATGGCGGCCTGCTCGCCGCCCTTTGCGCGGCAGCCCCAGTCGATGAGCCGGAAGGGACTTTGGCGAACATGGCTGTAGAGCTCGATCTCCCGGGTCGCCTTGGCGCCTTCGACCGAGACCTCGAGGGCGTAGCGGCCGGGGCGGAGCAGGCGGCCATTGAGGCGCAGGTGTTCGGTGGCGCGGACCTCGCCCTTGGCGAGCGGGAAGGAGGCGCTCACGCGGCTGCCGTCCTCGGCGGCGAGGCTGAGCGTGAGGGGTCCCGCCTGGAGGGCGGCCCCGCTGCGGACCAGCGCGAGCTCGATCGCCTCGTTGGTCTGGTAGGCGACGCGGCCCAGCGGCAGCTGGATCGCGAGCGGCGCGTCCTCGCCGGCGGGCGCGGCGCTCGGGAGCAGCGTCAGGGCCAGGATCGCGAGCGTCAGGTGGCGCATGGGGTCTCCTTACGGTCGATGCGACACCCTTCCGTTGGCGGGCGGCGTCGGATCGGGTGGACTTTTCCTTCCAGTTGGTAGAATACGCGCATGAAACGGCTGGGGTTGGGGATTCTGCTCCTCGTGGGCGGCTGCTCGTCCTTCGACCGCGATTGGGAGGCGACGCCGCCCCGGGCGAGCGCCGATTCGCTGCCGACCGGGTGCTGGGAAGGCACCTGGCACAGCGACGGGAACGGCCACCAGGGGAGTCTTCGCTGCATCGTCACCCGAAGAGACAATAGCGAGTTCGACGCCCGGTATTACGCCACCTACTCGTGGTGGATCTTTCCGTTTACGTTCGAGTACACCGTGCCGCTGACGATCGTCCGGGAGGGCGACTCCTGGTATTCCCGGGGCTCCGCCGAGCTGAGCTGCTGGGTCGCCGGGGGCCTCTACGAGTACGAAGGGCGCTCCGCGGGGGACGACTTCGTCGCGACCTACCGGTCCGACTTCGACCGCGGCATCTTCCGGCTGAAGCGGGTGAAGTGAAGCGCGGATTCCACGGGCCGCTTCATGCTACACTTCCGTTAGTTCATGGAAAATTCGACGTTCCTGGCGCGCATCGCGATGGACCTCAAGCTGGTCCAGCCCGAGCAGCTCGGCGAGGCGCTGCGCCTGCAGGAAGAGGCGCTCCAGCACGGCCGGGACCTCCTCCTGGGCCAGATCCTGATGGAGCGCGGCTGGCTGAAGCCCGAAGGCCTCGAGCTCATCCTCCGCGAGCAGAAGGCGCGCCTCGACCGGGACCCGGCCCTGGCGCGCTACGAGCTCCGGGACCGCGTCGGGGAGGGCGCGACCGCGGTGGTCTACAACGCCTGGGACCGCGAGCTCAACCGGCCGGTGGCGCTGAAGCTGCTGCGGGACGAGGTCTCGCTCGACCCGGTGGGCCGCGAGCGCTTCCGCATCGAGGTCGACGCGGCCATGAAGCTCTACCATCCCAACCTCGTCTCGGTCTTCGGCGCAGGCGAGGCGGGAGGGCGGCCGTACCTGGTGATGGAGCTCGTGAAGGGGCGGCCGCTCTCGGACATCCTGAAGCAGCGGCGGCCCTCCGAGAAGGAGATCGCCCGCTGGATCGAGCAGGCCGCCCGCGGCGTCGCGTCGGCCCACGCGCGCGGGATCGTCCACCGCGACCTCAAGCCCGCCAACATCCTCATCACCGCGACCGAGGAGGTGAAGGTGGCCGACTTCGGCCTGGCGCGCGAGCTGGAGCAGGCGAAGGGCGTGACGGCGACGGGGTCGGCGCTGGGCACGGCGCTCTACATGGCTCCCGAGCAGGTGTCGGCGAAGCCCGCGACGCCCAAGACGGACATCTACGCGCTGGGGATCATCCTCTACGAGGCCCTCACGGGCGCCTCGCCCCACGCGGGCAGGGGCCTCATGGACATCTACAAGAAGACCATGCTGGAAGAGCCGGTCCCTCCCAGCAAGAAGAACCCCAAGGTGTCCCTCGTGATGGACGCCGTCATCCTGAAGGCGCTGCAGAAGGCGCAGGAGAAGCGCCACCGCGACGCGACGGAGCTGGCGGAGGAGCTCAAGGCCCTCACCCACTGATTGGCCACCGAGCCCCCAGGGCGGAAGGATTAGCCACAGAGGACACGGAGGACACCGAGCGGAATATTTGTGGCCGGATTCGGAACCGAGAAGGTTCTGCTCCGTGCCCTCTGTGTCCTCTGTGGCCAATTCCGAACGGTCGCGTTGTCCGCGTGGCATACTTAGAATAGTCCCCATGTGCAGCGTCAAGCCGGACAAGATCGAGATCCTCCTGCTCTCGGCCGTCCGAATCCAGCAGGGCATCCCGGCGCTGCACGCGTACCAGCTGCTCCAGGACAAGGGCGCCTGCCTCGCGCACTTCTGCGACGCGGTCCAGGCGCTCTCGCGCGCGGGCTCCATCAAGTCGAGCGACCCCGAGAACCCCATCATGGCGGGCCTGGCCCCCTCGAAGATCCTCGAGCTGGGCCTGGAGCCGGAGCTCGACGGGGCGCCCCGGCCCGCGAAGGGGAAGGAGGTCCGCGAGCTGCAGCAGGGCTTCAAGATCTTCCTCGACCAGCCCCTGGGCCGCGGCAGCTTCGGGATCGTCTACAAGGGCGAGCAGGTCCGCCTGAAGCGGCCGGTTGCGATCAAGATCCTGCGCCTCGCCTCGCTCCCCAAGGACGTGCCCCGCGAGTGGTTCCTCGAGCGCTTCCGCCGCGAGCCGATGATCATCGCCCGGATCAACCACCCGCATATCGTGCAGGTCATCGACTGCGGCGAGGAGAAGGACGAGCTGTGGTACGCCATGGAGTACCTGCCGGGCGGAACGCTGCTGGAGCGGATCCGCCGGGAAGGGCGGCTGCCGGCCCACGAGGTCCGCGACCTCGTGCGGGCGCTCTCCGAGGCGCTCGATGCCGCGTCGCGCGAGGGGATCCTCCATCGCGACGTGAAGCCCGCCAACGTCTTCATGAGCGGCATCAAGCTGGCCGACTTCGGCCTCGCCAAGATGCCGCCCACCCGCGGCGAGGAGGGCATCCCCGGCGCGACGACCCCGAAGGCCGCGATCGTCGGCACGCCTCCCTACGTGGCGCCCGAGCGGGCGAACTTCCAGTCGGGCGACGTGCGCTCCGACATCTATTCGCTCGGCGCGACGCTCTACCACGCCGCGGCCGGCCGCTACCTCTTCGACCTGGACCCCGGCGACCGGGCCGCCTGGTACCGCCATCACCTCCAGAAGGAGCCCGTGTCGCTGGCCGACCGCGTGCCCGACCTGCCCAAGGACCTGGTCACGATCATCCACCGCTGCCTCAAGAAGGACCCCAAGGAACGCTTTCAATCCTTCGAGTCCCTGCTCGAGAAGCTGAAGAAGGCGCACGGCCGGCGGGAATAATTCACGATGCCGCGGGGTCGAACGGAAGGACGGCGGAGGAGACGGCGATGATTCACGTGCAGCGGCGGGACGTGCTTCGGTGGGGACTGGCGGGGATCGGGGCGGCCGTCGCGGCCCCCGTGCTCCGGGCGCAGGACGCCAAGCCCGGCGCGCTGGCGGAGGAGCTCGTCCGCACCCCCAAGCAGACCGAGGGGCCCTTCTACCCGGTGAAGCTCCCGCTCGACACCGACAACGACCTCCTCATCGTCAATGACAGCCTGACGGCGGCGGTCGGCGAGATCACCCACCTGAGCGGCCGCGTCCTGGACCCGAAGGGCGATCCGATCCGCAACGTGCTGGTCGAAATCTGGCAGGTGGACAACGCGGGCGCCTACCTGCACGAGAAGAGCAGCAACGCGGAGAAGCGCGACAAGAACTTCCAGGGCTTCGGGCGCTTCATGACCGGGTCGAGCGGCGAGTACTACTTCCGCACCGTGAAGCCGGTCGCGTACCCCGGACGCTGCCCCCACATCCACGTCGCGATCAAGATGAAGGGCCGGGAGAAGTGGACCACCCAGTGCTATGTGAAGGGGCACCCCGGGAACGAGAAGGACGGCATCTACAAGAGCATCAAGGACGACAAGCAGCGCGCGTCGGTGACGATCGACTTCGCCCCGCTCGCCGGCTCCAAGGTCGGCGAGCTCGCGGCGCGCTTCGACGTCGTGATGGGCTTCACCCCCGCGGGCGATTAATCCTCAATCGCTGTCACGTTTTCCGGAATCCAGCGTCCACTCTCACATCCTTCTATAGTGAGGGCCGCTCATGAACTCCTCCTTCCGCACCGGCCTCCTCGCCGGCTTCATCATCGGCGCCGCCCTGATGGCGTTCGCCGCCCTGCTGCTCCGGCCTCGACAGGAGCCCGAGCCCCCGCCCGCCGTCGCGGTCGCGACGCGGAGCCTCGTGGAGGAGCAGCTCACGGAGGAGAACCGGAGGCTCAAGACCCGCGTCGAGGAGCTGGAGAAGGAGAAGGACGCGACCGCGAAGAAGAAGCAGCAGGAAAAGCAGGAGGAGAAGCCGGCCCCGGCGCCCAAGGAGGCCGTCGACTACCGCGAGCTCTTCGCGAGGATGTCGGACTTCGGGCTGGGCGCTCTCGGCGATCCGAAGTTCAAGGGGCTCCTCGAGGCCATCAAGGCGGCCGGGAAGCCGGGCATCGAGTTCCTCTCGGAGATCCTTCGGAAATCCAAGACCGCCAGCGAGCGCTTCCTGGCGGCCGCGCTCCTCGAGGGCGCCGCGGACCCGTCTTCGGTGGACGCGCTGGCGCTCGCGCTGAAGAACGACGACGACGAGATCGTCCGCCGCATGGCGTCGCACGCGCTGGCCGTGATGGGCGCGCCGTCGGGTGAGGCGCCGCTGCGCGCCGCGACGACCGAGGACAAGGATTGGGGCGTCCGCGTCAATTCCGCCTACGGCCTCGCCAAGCTGGGGAAGGAGGACGGGCTCAAGATCCTGAGGGACTCGTACGAGTCGGCCGACACCCCACCGGAGTACCGGCTGGCGATCCTGGGCGGCCTCGCGGACGTGGCGGCGCCGTCCACCGCGCCGCTCTTCCGGAAGATCCTGTCGGACACGAAGGACGCGGCGTATCTGCTCGTGTCGATCGGGGCGCTCGAGAAGATGAAGGACGCGGAATCGATCGCGGCTCTTCAGGCGATCGTCGATTCGGCGCAGCCCGCGATGGTGAAGCAGCGGGCCGCCAAGGCGATCGAAACGATCCGGAAGTAGCGCCTACTCGGCCACCCACTTGAACTTCACGCGGGCGGGCTTCTTCCCCTCGTTGATGAGGATCCAGGACCAGGTGCCGGTCGTCAGCTCCCCGGTCTTCGTCTGGGGGTCCCCTTTGCTGGCCGTGTCGAAGCCTTCGGGAAGCTTCTTGACGGCGGCGAGCTGGCGGGAGTCCTTGGGCGCGCGCTTGAACACGCCGTAGCCGACATCCGTGTCCAGGGCTTCCACCTCGAGCTTGTAGGTCACGCTCCCGTTGATCTCGAGGTCCTCGACCTTGACCTGGTTGGGCTGCAGGGTGGCGCTGCTCTCGAACTTCGCCTTGCCCGCCTTGACCTCGTGCCTGGGGCGGACGATGCGCCAGCCGATGAACCCGAAGAGCAGCGCGAGGACCACGCCGCCGATGATGAGGTTCGTGTTGCTGCCCTTTTCCTGCGGCTCGTTGCGGAGGCTCGGCGGCGGGGGGCCGTCGGGCTTGGGCCGGAGCTTGGTCCCGGGGGCGGGGGCCGCCGGCGCGGGGCCGCCGAGCTCGGGAGGCGGCTCGTAGGGGGAGTAGGCCGGGGCCTTCGACTCCTCCATCGGCATCAGGTCGATTTCATCGGGGACGGCGCTGGCGGCAGCCTTGGCTTTCGCGGTCAGGGGGTTGCCGCAGCGCTTGCAGTGGGAGGCGCCGTCCGGGGCGGGGGTGCTGCACTTGGGACAATTCATCCCGCGATTATAAAAAACCCACGGGCCCGTTCCAGCGATTCGACGGGGTCACGAATGAATTTCAGAGGCTGCCCGCGAAGTAGGCCGAGACCCGGATTCCCGCGTCCGGGGCGTTCAGGTCGATCCCCTGGAGTCCCAGCATGAGGCCCGCGGTGCCCACGCTCAGGTCCAGGCCCGCGACCGCCGCGTGGGGCGGGGGTCCGGCGACGGGCCCGGCGGCGACGCTGACGGCGCCGGGGTCGATGGTCCGTCCCGAGCGGACGAAGCCAGGCATGAGGCCGAAGGGGAAGGGGGATTCCGTGACCGAGGTCAGGCCGATGAATTCGGAGACGCGCAGCTCCGGGGGGACCTCGCAGGTCCGGACCTGGACGGGCGCGACGGGGATCCCGAGCTCCGCGGCCCGGCGGTACATCCGGGCGCACCAGGGGTCCTGGAGGGAGGCGGGGCTGAGGGCGAAGACGAAGAGGTCGGCGCCCTTCAGGGCGGCGTCCAGGGCGTCCTCGTACGGGGGCCGGAGGTCGAGACGGAAGAGGGGCTCGCCGCCGTCCGCGTAGAGGTTGAGGACGACGTTGTCGTGGACCAGGAGCGCGTCGCGGGCGCTGAAGTTGATGAAGTACCTCACGGCATCCCTCCCGTTGGCGATCGGCCTCCGTTCCGGGTAACCCTTCCGCCGCGCGTCCTCACGGAGAAACTCCGCGGCTCCGGCCGTGTACTAGTACATAGCATGTAACATATCATTGGACCGGAGGAACTTATGACGCGGATCGTCGCGGTCGTCGCCCTGTTGTTCCTCGCCCGCCCGTCGTCGGCGGACGAGTGGCCGTCGTGGCGCGGCCCCGCCGGCAACGGCGTCTCCGACGAGAAGAACGCCCCCGTCTCGTGGGGCCCCGAGGAGAACGTCCGCTGGAAGGCGCCGCTGCCGCACCGGGGCAACGGCAGCCCCGTCGTCGCCGGCGGCCGCGTCTTCGTCTCCTGCCCCGAGGACGACGAAGGCAAGCGGCGCTCGCTCTACTGCTTCGACCGCAAGGACGGCAAGCAACTCTGGGTCCAGACCGTCGACTTTGGCAAGCGGACCCCCACGCACGGCACCAACCCCCACTCCAGCTCGACCCCCGTCAGCGACGGCAAGCGCGTCGTCGTCTTCCACGACGCCGCCGGGCTCTTCTGCTACGACATGGACGGCAAGGAGCTCTGGAAGCGGGACCTCGGCGAATTCCGCCACCCCTGGGGCTACGGCAACTCGCCCATCCTCCACGACGACCGCGTCATCCTCAACAGCGGGCCGGGGAAGCGGGTCTTCGTCGCCTCCTTCGATCTCGCCAGCGGCCGCACGCTCTGGGAGACCGAGGAGCCCGTCAAGGGCGACGGCGACACCAACTCCAACGGCAAGGGCTACATGGGCTCGTGGTGCACCCCCATCGTCGTCAAGGTCGCCGGCAAGGACCAGATCGTCTGCGCCCAGCCGACCCGCCTCGTCGGCTACAACCCCGCCGACGGCAAGATCCTCTGGTGGGCCGAGGGCGTGCAGCACGACGGCGGCGCCCATGACCTGGCCTACTCCTCCCCGATCCTGGCCGGGGACATGATCGTCTACGTCGGCGGCTTCGGCGGGCCCGGGATGGGCGTCCGGCTCGGGGGCCGCGGCGACGTCACCCCGTCGCTCCGGCTCTGGCGCAACGCCAAGGAGCCCCAGAGCATCGGGACCGGGGTCTACCTGGACGGCTGCGTCTACATCCCGTTCGAGGGGTCGATTCAGTGCCTCGACCCGCGGACCGGGAAGCAGCTCTGGCAGGACCGCGGCGGCGCGGGGAACTATTGGGGGTCGATCGCGGTGGCGGCCGGGCGCTGCTACCTCACCGCCCGGAACGGCACTACCGTCGTGTTCCGGCCCAACCCCCGCAAGTTCGAGCTTCTGGCGTCCAACGCGCTGGGGGAGGACTCGAACTCGACCCCGGCGATCTCGAACGGCGAGATCTTCATCCGGACCTTCAAGAACCTCTACTGCATTCGGGGGGCCCAGAAGCCCTAGCGAGAATCGCGACTAGGGAATCGCGAATCGCGGCAGAGGGCGCCCGGGGGGACGCACCCCCCCCCGCGATTCGCCATCGGGATGCGCGATTCTCGTGCTCAGGGAAAACCCGAGGACCTCGCTCGTTCGGAGAAAATCTTTCCCATAATTTAAGCGGCGTTGCTAAGGTCCCGGAATCACCCGCCAACAATCAAGAACATTGGTCGCCGGGCTGGGGCGGAGCCGCGACCGCTTGGTGGGAGGATTCCATGCACGTCGAGCGTACTCGGGCGCGGCTGGTCGCGGGTCTCGGATCGATCATCACCCTTTTCCTTCTGATGCTGGGCGTCGACGCGCTCCAGACGGTCCCGACGGGCACCATCGCCGCCCATTGGCCCCTGGATACGGTGACGGCGCCCACGACGGCCGACGTCTCGGGCAACGCCAACACCGCGACCCTGGTCGCCGCGCCGGTCGTCCAGACGGCGCTCTTTGGGAACGGCATGAAGTTCGTCAGCACGAGCAAGCAGTCCCTCACGGTCCCCAACTCGACCTCGCTCGCCTTCGGGACGGGCAGCTTCACCGTAGGCGCCTGGGTGAAACCCAACGGCACCACGGCCATGCGGCTCATGAACAAGTGGAACGGGACGGCCGGCTGGCTGCTGGACCTCAATGCCGCCGCCGGCGGGGGCAATTCCGCGGCGAGCCTGCGCCTGTACCTCAAAGGCGCCACCGGGACCGCTATGGATTACGCCGTGGCCAACACCGGCCTCGGGAACCTGATCTGGAAGCACGTCGCCGCGGTGGTCGATCGGCCCAACCAGAAGGCTTATCTTTACGTCAATGGCGTGCAGGTCGGCGCCACGAAAGATCTATCGACCACCCTCGGCACCGGCGCATCGCTGACCAATACAGGCCCCCTCCAGATCGGCACCTACAGCACCACCGGCCCCTTCTTCAACGGCATGATCGACGAACCGATCGTCTATTCGCAGGTGCTGACGGCCGCGCAGATCAAGGCCCTCGCGGCGGTGCCCCAGAACCTCACCGCCACGACCAACCTGATCGACAAGGTCACCCTGAACTGGACCGCGATCGGCGGCGCGACGGTGAAGTACAACGTGCTCCGCTCGGCGACGACCGGCGGCCCCTATACCCTGCTGACCACCGTGACGACCAACACCTACACCGACACGACCGCCACCGCGCCGGGACCGTACTACTACGTCGTCCAGTCCGTCTTCACCACCGCGGACGGCTTCACGAGCACGAACTCGAACCAGGCGACGGGCGGCTCGCTGCCGCCGCAGGTGACCGCGCTGCCCAACACCGGCCTGCAGACGAACGAGGACGGCGCTTTCACCCAGTTCACCATCAAGTTCAACGCGGCGGCGCCCGCCGGCGGCTCGATCGTGACCGTCTCCAGCAGCAACACGACGGAAGGCGTCGTCAGCACGACCTTCGAGACCGTGCCTCCCAGCCGCACGAATACGGCGAACGGCTTCCAGCTGACCGTGCCGGCGGGGAGCAGCCCGACCTTCGTCGTTAAGGTCACCGGTGTTGACATCGACGTCCTGGCCGACCCGGCGCACCCCTACCAGATCAACGTGACCGCCTCGGGCTTCACGGGCCTGACGATCCCGGCGGTCCAGTGCGTCAACAACGACAACGACACGCCGGGCATCACGGTGAGCAGCACCAGCGGCCTCCAAACGACGGAATCCGGGGGGACCGACACGTTCACCGTGTCGCTGAACACCCAGCCGTTCGGGGATGTCCGCCTGGACCTCAGCAGCTCCGACCTGGGCGAAGCCGTCGTCTCGCCCGCGTTCATCGTCTTCACCCCGGGCAACTACAAGTCGCGTCTGGTGACGGTGACCGGGGTCGACGACGGCGTCATCGACCTCACGATCCCCTACACCATCGAGCTGCACCCGCTGATCACCACGGACGCGAGGGACGCGGCGGCCTACAGCGGCCTGAAGCCCTCCGACGTCACGGGCGTGAACCTGGACAACGAGTTCATTCCCCCCGCCGACGGCGCCTGGGGCAACGGCAACGGCGGTTGCGGCCTGACGGGCCTCGAAGCCGGCCTGGCGCTGCTGCTGGCGGCGTTCGCGCGTCGCCGGAATCGCTGAAACGAAGGGGTCGGCCGGCGTACTTAGAGACGTGATCCTTCTGGCGCTCCTGCCGGCCCTCCTGGCCCAGGCGGCGGACAACACGCCGCCCGAGGGCTACGTCGCGCTCTTCAACGGCCGGGACCTCTCCGGCTGGAAGGCGGACGACGAGACCAAGCAGCACTGGACCGTGAACGGCGGCGTCCTCGAGCACGACGGGAAGAAGCGCGACCTCTGGACCGAGCCCGAATTCGGCGACTTCACGCTCCAGCTCTCCTGGCGCTGGTCGGGCACGCCGAAGGAGGAGGACTTCCCGGTCTTCGACGCCGACGGCAACGAGGTGAAGGGCCCGGACGGGAAGGTGAAGACCGAGCGCGTCGTCGACGGCGGCGACAGCGGCGTCTTCCTGCGCGGCTACCGCAAGGCGCAGGCGAACCTCTTCTGCTACCCCTGCGGCAGCGGCGAGGTCTGGGAGTACCGGACCGACCGGAAGATGTCCGCCGAGGTGCGCCGCGCCTGCATGCCGAAGAAGCGCGCCGACCGCCCCGTCGGCGAGTGGAACCAGATGGCGATCACCATGAAGGGCGACCGCCTCACGGTCGTCCTGAACGGGGAGGAGGTCATCTCGGCCGCCCAGCTCCCCGGCGTCCCGGCCCGGGGCCCCGTCGGCTTCCAGCACGAGCACAACACCATCCAGTTCAAGAACGTCTACCTCAAGGAACTGAAGTAAATCGCTGCAACCCCGGGCCCTTCGCGGGCATAATCGTAGGTGGACATGGGCGGGCTCGAGACCACGATCGGCGGCAGCCGGGAGAACTTTCCCGAGACGGTCTGGTCGTCCGTCCTCGCCGAGCCCGATCTGACGTCGCCCGGGGCCCAGGCGGCGCGCGAGAAGTTCTTCGCGCTCTACTGGCGCCCCGTGTACAAGTTCATCCGCACTGCGGGCCGCGCCTCCATCGAGGACGCCAAGGACCTGACCCAGGAGTTCTTCGGCTACTTCCTCGAGGGCGGGCTGCTGGCCAAGTACCGCGAGGAGAAGGGCCGCTTCCGGAGCTTCCTCAAGGGGGTCCTGCGCCGCTTCCTCTCGGAGGCGCGTCGCGACGGCAACGCGCAGAAGCGGGGCGGCGGGCGGACGATCCTGTCGCTGGACGTGTCCGATGTCGAGACCGACCGCTTCCTGGCCGAGAAGACCGAGAAGACGCCCGAGGAGATCTTCGACCGCCAGTGGGCGCGCGACGTGCTGCTCGAGAGCGTCGCCGACCTGCGCCGGGTCCTCACGGCGGAGGGGAAGGGCGAGTGCCTCAAAGTCTACGAGTCCTACGAGCTGGCGCCCGGTCCGGAAATCCGGACCTACGGCTCCGTCGCCCGCCAGCTGGGCCTGAGCGAGCACCAGGTGAAGAACCACCTGGACGCGGCGCGCGAGCGGCTGGAGCAGATCGTCCGCGAGCGCCTGGCGCGCGGCGTCTCCTCCGCGCGCGAGCTGACCGACGAGATGAACGAGCTCTTCACCGGATGAGCCCCACCACCTACAACGAGATCCCGCTGCCGTCGTTCCTCTACGGCACGGCCTGGAAGAAGGAGGCGACCACGGGGCTCGTGGAGCTCGCGGTGGACTCCGGCTTCAAGGGCATCGACACCGCCAACCAGCTCAAGCACTACGACGAGGCCCGGGTAGGCGAGGCGCTGCTGGCGCTGCAGAAGAAGGGCGTCCGCCGCGAGGACCTGTTCCTGCAGACGAAGTTCACCTCGATCGGCGGCCAGGACCAGCGGCTCCCGTACGATCCGTCGGCCGACCCCGCGACGCAGGTCCGGCAGTCCTTCGAGAGCTCGCTGAAGCACCTCCACACGGACTACCTGGACTCCTACGTGCTGCACGGCCCGACCTTCCGCCGCGGCCTCTCGGCCGAGGACTGGGACGTGTGGGGAGCGATCGAGGAGCTCTACCAGGCCGGCAAGACGAAGATGATCGGCGCGAGCAACGTCTCCGCCGAGCAGCTCGCGCTGCTCTGCTCGAAGGCGAAGGTGAAGCCGATGGTGGTCCAGAACCGCTGCTTCGCCGTGATGGGCTGGGACTACGAGGTCCGCAAGATCTGCGCCCAGCACGACCTCGTCTACGAGGGCTTCTCGCTGCTCACCGCGAACCAGGAGTTCTTCGGGGCGCACGAGCTCCACGGGATCGCCAAGCGGGTGGGGTCGGGCGTCGCCCAGGTGATCTTCCGCTTCGCCCAGCAGGTGGGGATGCTGCCGCTGACCGGGACGACGGATCCGCAGCACATGAAGGAAGACCTCGCGTGCGAGCGCTTCACCCTCACGCCCGAGGAGTTGCAGCAGATCGAAACGATCGGTGTGGGGTAGGTTCAACCGGGGAGTCCGGCCTAGCGAAGCTCCAGCGTTCCGAAGTGCTCGCGTACAATCGATCGGATGGGGCTCAGATAGTAGGGTTGACTCGTCTGGAAGACGTCACCGCAGTCCGGACACGTTCGATTCGGCCTCCGGAACGCGAAGCTCCTCTCGGGGTTGCAACAGCGTGGGATTCGATCTTCCGACCTGGCCGTGCATCGAAGGCACCTCTCGCTGGGACGCACGAGCTCCTCGACTAGATCGCAGCCGAAATCGAGGAACAGGACGAAGAGAAGCGGACCGATGCTCCACCAGAATATCCTCCAGAAGAGTCTCCTCTCCGGTGGCGGCGCTCCGCCCGATCGCCTGAATCGCTGATTCCGAAGGGCCATGCCTTGCTGAACGAAGCGGGAAGGCAAAGGTTCGCTATACTCTGGGTTCTTCGTGGGTATTCTTTTGTAGTGGACGATTTCCTCGACCGCGTCCGGACTTCGATCTCCGACCTCCGGCAGCGCCGCCTGGGCGAGCGCGCGGTGGCGGCGCGGCTCATCACCCCGAGCCAGCTCGAGGAAGCGCTCCGCGAGAACGGCAGCGACCTGGGCGAGCGCCTCGTGCGCCGCGGCTGGCTCACCGTCACCCAGGTCGAGGAGCTCCGGCGCAACCTCGACTCCCCGGACGTCGCCACCGGCTTCGCGCGCTACGAACTGCTCGACGTCCTGGGCGAGGGCGCCATGTCGGTCGTGCACCGCGCCCGCGACCGCCAGCTCGGCCGCATCGTGGCGGTGAAGGTGCTCCGCGACAGCCTCTTCGGCCACCCCGTGGTCCGCGAGCGCTTCGCCCGCGAATCGCAGGCGCTGGCGCGCCTCGATCACCCCGGGGTCGTGAAGGTCTTCGACGCTGGCGGCGAGGGCGGCCAGGCCTACCTGGTCATGGAGCTCGTTCCAGGCGAGGCGCTCTCGAAGATCCTGGAACGCAAGGCGCTGGACCGCCGGGCGCTGCTGCGCCTGCTCGAGAAGGTCGCCCGCGGCATCCAGCACGCCCACGAGAAGGGCATCATCCACCGCGACCTCAAGCCGGACAACATCCTGGTGTCCCGCGAGGAGCCGAAGGTCGCGGACTTCGGCCTCGCCCACCTCGTGGAATCGTCGCCCGCGCTGACCCGAAGCGGCGCCGTCCTCGGAACGCCGATGTACATGGCGCCCGAGCAGGTCGAGGGCGGGCGCGAGGTGACCGCGCGGACGGACGTCCACGCCCTCGGAGTGCTGCTCTACGAGATCCTGACGGGGCGCACGCCCTACGCCGGGACGACCCTCCCCGAGGTCTACGCCTCGATCGCGCACAACGAGCCCGAGCCGCTCCGCCGCATCGACCCCACGGTCCCCTGGGAGCTCGACGCCGTCGCCCTCAAGGCCATCGAGAAGGACCCGGCTCGGCGCTATGCGAGCGCGGAGGAGTTCGCCGAGGAGCTCCGCCGCTACCTCGCCGGGGAGCCCGTCCTGGCGCGTCCGGTGTCCGGCGCGGTCCGCCTCTGGCGGCGGGCGATCAAGCAGCGGGCCGTGCTGATCCCGGTCCTGATTGCGCTCACGGTGGCGCTGGGCTGGGGGCTGAGCGTCCGCAAGGCCCGGGTCAGCGAGGAAGCCCGGGCGGAGGCGCTGGGCCTGCTCGAGGCGGCGCGGCCTCCTCTCGAGAGCGCGCGGGCCGCGATGTACACGAACGCGGTGGAGCCCGCCGCGATGCTCTCGTCGGTCGACCTCGCGGAACGCACCGCGCTGCGGGCGCTGGAGCTCGCGCCGGAGCTGGCGCTCGCCCACTACCGCCGCGGCGAGGCGCGCGAGCTCCGCGGCGACTACCCCGGCGCGCAGGAGTGCTTCGCCCGCGCGGCCGAGCTCGACCCCAAATTCGGGCCGGCCCGCTACCGCCTGGGCCGCGTGCTTCTTTGGCGGGCCTACGGGGCCAACATCGTGATCTGGTTGGACGAGCGCGAGACGAAGCGGGCCGAGGCGGAGCGACTCGTGCAGCAGGGCATCCGGGAGATCGAGGCCGCGCAGGAGAGCGGCTTCGACAACGAGCTGCACCGCGAGATCGCCTCCGCGATGCTCGCCTTCCTGCGCAACGACAAGAAGTCGGTCCACCAGATCTGCCGCGAGGGCATCAACCGATTCGGCAAGAAGGAGGGCGTCGAGGAGTTCCACTGGCTCCTCGGCCTCATCCTGGGCAGCAAGGCGGCGCAGGAAAAGGCCTTCGACGAGGCGATCTCGCTGCGGCCGAAGTTTGCGATCGCGCTCTATAGCCGGGCCGCGACCCACGACGACTTCGAGGCCCGGATCCGGGATATCGACCGCGCGATCGCGGTCAGCCCCGGCTTCGCGGAAGCGTACCTGAACCGGGGCTCCTGGAGGTACGGCGTCAAGGATGCGAAGGGCGCCTACGACGACTTCGACCACCTGATCAAGATCGGCCAGGAGCTCGCGGGCGCGTACAACGGCCGCGGCCGCGTCCTGGTGGAACTGATGAATGAGCCGGACCGCGCCATCCCCGACCTCGACGAGGCCATCCGGCTCCGGCCGGAGGGCTTCAACCTCCCCTACATGGCCCGCGCCCGCGCCTACCTGATGAAGAAGGACTACGACCGGTCGATCGCCGACGCGACCAAGGCGATCTTGATGAACGGCTGGGCGGAGGTCTTCCTGATCCGCGGGCAGGCCAAATTGGGGAAGGGCGACCGCGATGGCGCCCTGGCCGATCTCCAGGAAGCGCATCGCCGGTCCGGGGGTAATGCCCCGCTCCGCAAGGAGATCGAGGACGCGCTGGAACGGGCGAAACAGTAGCCCTGAAGACAGGTTAGACTCTCATGCGAATCGCGCTGGCCGCCCTGCTGCTGATCGGAGCCGCTTCCGAGGACAAGCCCAACGTCGTCTTCTTCCTCATCGACGACCTGGGCGCGACCGATCTGGGCTGCACGGGCAGCACGTTCTACGAGACCCCGAACATCGATCGCCTCGCGGCCCGGGGGATGACGTTCACGACGTCCTACTCCGCGTGCACGGTCTGCTCCCCGACCCGGGCAAGCCTGTTGACGGGGAAGTATCCGGCGCGGCTGCATCTCACCGACTGGATTCCCGGCTACTCCGTCCCCAAGGCGAAGCTCAAGATTCCGAACTGGACTCAGGCCCTGCCGCTCGATGAAGCGGCGCTCCCTCGCTCCCTGAAGGCCGCGGGCTACGCGACCGGCCTCTTCGGCAAGTGGCACCTGGGGAAGGAGGATCAGTCGCCCGAGAAGTTCGGCTTCGACGTGAACGTCGGGGGAACCCACCAGGGCCACCCGCCCAGCTACTTCAACCCCTACAAGATCCCGGCGATCTCCGGCGGCGAGACGGGGGAATACCTGACCGACCGGCTGACCGAGGAGGCCATCCGCTTCATCAAAGGTCAGCGCGACAAGCCCTTCTTCCTCTACTTTCCCCACTACGCCGTACACAACCCGGTGCAGGCGAAGCCGGAGCTCGTGGAGAAGTACAAGGCCAAGGCCAAACCCGACGCTCCGCAGCGGAACGCCGGCTACGCCGCGATGATCGAGAGCGTCGACCAGAGCGTCGGCCGCGTCGTCGCGGCCCTCGAGGAGCTCAAGCTCTCGGAGAAGACGCTGATCGTCTTCAACTCCGACAACGGCGGGCTCCTTCAGAACACCTCCAACGCCCCGTTCCGCCTGGGGAAGGGCTCCGCCTACGAAGGCGGCGTCCGCGTCCCGCTGATCGTGTCGTGGCCCGGGACCGTCGCGGCGGGAAGGACCTGCGACGCGCCGGTCGTCACGCTCGACTGGTATCCCACGATTCTGGAGCTCGCCGGCGCGCGCGTCCCGGCGTCGCAGGTCGTGGACGGCCGGAGCCTCGTCCCGCTGCTCCGCGAGAAGGGGTCCCTGGACCGCGACGCGATCTACTGGCACTACCCGCACTACAGCCCCCAGTTCCCGACGCCGCACGGCGCCGTCCGGCAGGGGGACTGGCGCCTGGTCGAGTTCTTCGAGGACGGCCGCGCCGAGCTGTACAACCTTAAGGCCGATGCCGGCGAGACGAAGGACCTGGCCGCGGCGCTTCCCGAGAAGGCGCGCGAGCTGCGGAAGAATCTGGCCGACTGGCGCGTGTCGGTGGGCGCGCAGATGCCCAGCCCCAACCCGAACTACGAAGCGCCGAAGAAGTAGCGCTCCCTCGTCCGCTCCTTCGGGAGTGAGCGACGGAGGGCAAGCGGCTCTGCGCTACCTTTGATCGCCTCTCTTTCCGCCATCCGCGCGGGATGTTATACTTGCGCCCTTCATGGGGTGGATGAAGGAACATCGCAGCGAGCGGCCCGCCATCTGGGACTATTCCAACCCCCGGGCGGAGAAGCGGGTCAGCCTCCGGAAACGGCTGGCCCAGAAACCCGCTCCCGCCAAACCTCCGGCGGGCGGGCCGTCGCGGAAAGGCCGTAAGAAAAAATGACCCGCACCCGCATCGTGGCCACGCTTGGCCCCGCCACCAGCACCTCGGAGAAGATCCGCGCCCTCATCGAAGCGGGCGTCGACGTCTTCCGCCTGAACTTCTCGCACGGCACCCACGAGTTCCACGGGGAACTCATCAAGGGCATCCGGCGCATCGCCGCCGATCGTCCGATCGCGATCCTGCAGGACCTCTGCGGCCCCAAGCTCCGCCTCACGAAACCCGTGAAGGGCCGCCCCGGCGAGATCGTCGAGATCGACCTGCCCGCCAGCGTCCGGAAGGGCGACCCCGTCCTGCTGGCCGACGGCATCATGCACCTCGAGGTGGTCGACGCGAAGCACAGCCGCGTCGTCGTGGGCGGCGACATTCCCGTGGGGAAGGGCATCAATCTTCCGTCGTCCGACTTGGACATCCCCTCGCTCACCGAGAAGGACCGCGTGGACCTAGAGTTCGGGGTCAAGAACGCGGTCGACTACGTCGCGCTCTCGTTCGTCCGGCGCGCGAGCGACCTTGACGAGGTCAAGAAGTGCGGCATCCCGGTGGTGGCGAAGATCGAAAAGCCCGAGGCGGTGCGGCGCATCGAGGAGATCGTGCGCGCGGCCGACGGCGTCATGGTCGCGCGCGGCGACCTCGGCGTCGAGATCCCGATCGAACGCGTCCCTGTGGTGCAGAAGCGGGTGATCGGCCTCGCCAACCGCGAGGGGAAGATGGTGATCACCGCGACCCAGATGCTGCGCTCGATGGTGGACAGCCCCCAGCCCACGCGGGCCGAGGCGACGGACGTGGCCAACGCGGTGCTCGACGGCACGGACGCCGTGATGCTGAGCGAGGAGACTGCGGCGGGCAACTACCCGATCGAATCGGTGAAGGTAATGGACCGCATCCTCGCGGAGGTGGAGCCGCTGCTCACGCCGCGGGCCGATCTGCTCAGCCCCGAGGCGGCGGACGCGATCGCGCAGGCCGCCTGCATCCTCTCGGAGCGGGTCGGCGCGCGGGCCATCATCGTGCCCACGAGCACGGGCTTCACCGCGCGGAAGATCGCGAGCTACCGGCCCCGGATCCCGATCCTCGTCCTGACGAACTCGGAGCTCGTCCGGCGCCGCCTCTCCCTGGTCTGGGGCGTCACGGCCCTCCCGGCGCCCTGGTTCAACGAGACCGCGCCCGTGCTGGAACGGTTCCGCGACTCCGTGCGGACCATCCTTCCGGCGGGGTCCACGGTCGTGATGACCGCGGGCTGGCCCTTCGCGCGGCCGGGGACGACCAACCTGGTCCACGTGACGACGGTATGAGCCGCGGGGAATCTTCGCTCGCCGACCGGATCCTCGAATCCCCGATCACCTGGCTCTTCACGGCCATCAACCTGGGCGTCTTCACCATCGCGTACCTCCATGGGGAAAGCCAGGGGGAAAGGCTCAGCGGCGAGACCCTGCTCGGCTACGGCGCGATGGAGCGGTACCACGTGTGGGGCGGGGAGTATTGGCGCTTGCTGACGGCGGTCTTCCTGCACGTGGGATGGATCCACCTTCTCTGGAATACCTGGGCTCTGTTCAGCTGGTGCGCGTCGATCGAGAAGACCGTGGGCTCGGTGTGGTTCGCCTTCGCGTACATTACGACGGGCATCGGGGCGTCCGCGGTCAGCGTCCTCGCCCACCCGGCGTTCGGCGCGGGCTCGTCGGGGGCCGGCTTCGGGATGATCGCGGTGATCCTGGCGCTGCTGTACCGGCGCGCGGGGAGTTGGGAGGCGTTCATCTCGAACCCGGCGGCGAAGACCATGCTGGTCAATACCGGGATCTGGGTCCTCATCGGGTTCTCCGGAGCGGTCCGGATGGACAACTATGCCCACCTCGGAGGGTTTGCCTTCGGCATCCCTTGCGGGCTGCTGCTGGAAACCCGTCGCGGCCGGAGTCGAGGACGCTGGATCGCGGGGCTCGCGGCGTATATCTTCGTGTGGCTCGGAGTGGTCGTGGCGGCCTGTATTCCGGGGCTGGGGTTCGGAGGATGATGATCATGAAAACCATCGCCGCGTTCGGGATTGCGTTCCTGCTGCTCGTCGGGGCTCCCGCGCACTCGTCGCCGCAGGAGAAGACGCTCCGCATCTTCTGGATCGACGTCGAAGGCGGCGCGGCGACGCTGATCGTCACGCCTGAGGGCGGCTCGCTCCTGGTGGACTGCGGCTGGCCCGGCACGCGCGATGCGGAGCGCATCGCCTCCGCCGCGAAGGCCGCGGGCCTGAAAAAGATCGACCACTACCTGACGAGCCACTACCACATCGACCACTGGGGCTGCGTTGCGGAGCTCAACGACCTGATCCCGATCGCGAAGTTCTACCATCACGCGTTCCCCGAGGGGGCCAAGGACGTCGACCCGAAGCTCAAGGAGGCGTTCCTCAAGGTGAGCGAAGGGAAGCAGGTGCTCGTCGAGGCCGGGAGCGAGGTGCCCCTGGCCGGTGCCCAGGTGAAAGTCCTCGTGGCCAACGGCCGCGGGCCGGGCGAGCCCGCCGGCGCTCCCCAGATCCGGAAGTGCGAGGCGAACCCCGAGCACCCGGCGAAGCCCGAGGACACGTCCGACAACGCCCGGAGCATCGGCTTCGTGCTGACCTACGGCGGCTTCAAGTTCCTCGACTTCGGCGACCTGACGTGGAACGTGGAGCACAAGCTGGTGTGCCCGACGAACCTGATCGGCACGGTGGACGTCTTCCAGGTGTCGCACCACGGCCTCGACCAGAGCAACAGCCCCGCCCTGCTGAAGGCCATCAGTCCCACGGTCGCGGTCATCGACAACGGCGCCAAGAAGGGCGGGAACGCCCCGACCTTCAAGTGGCTGAAGGAGACGCCCAGCATCAAGGACGTCTTCCAGCTGCACCGCAACGTCCAGACCGGCCCCGCGGACAACACGTCGCCCGAGCTCACGGCGAACGACGACGAGAAGTGCGAGGGCCACGGGATCGTCCTGACCGTCGAGCCCGGCGGCAAGAGCTACACGGTCGAGGTGCCGTCCAAGAAGACGAAGAAGTCCTACGCGGTCAAGTAGGCCGCGGCGAACCTTCGGAGCCCGGGCCGGTTAGAGGGCGTGATGTCTCTCGAGCGCGTCTCCATCGAAGTCACGAACCGCTGCGCGAAGGCGTGCGACTTCTGCTACAACCACAGCCTGCCCGGCGGCGCGACGCGCTGGACGGCCGACGAGCTGGTCGCCTTCGCGTCGGACTGCGCGGCGAACGGCGTGAAGGCGGTCTCCTTCGGCGGCGGCGAACCGCTCCAGTACGACGGCCTCTTCGAGGTCTTCGAGCGGCTCCGCGGCGTCCTTTTCCGCTCGATGACGACGAACGGGTTGCTGCTGTCGAACGGGACGCTCGACCGGCTGGTCCAGGCGGCGCCCGACAAGGTCCACGTCTCCATCCACTTTCCCGAGCGCGAGGCCGAGGTGAATCGCGTCATCGGGCAGGTGCGGGAGCTGGCGGAGCGCGGCATCCGGAGCGGCGTCAACTTTCTCGTCGCGCGCCCGACGCTCGACGCCGCGCGCCGGGCGGCGGAGCTCGTCCGCTCGGCGGGCATCGGGAATGATCGCATCGTCTACCTGCCCATGCGGGTGAAGAACACGCCGACGCCGGAGGAGATGGGCTCGGTCGCCGGCGCGGCGCGCTTCCAGTCCATGTCCTGCCTGATGTCCTGCGCGAAGAGCCCGCGTTTCTGCTCGGTGGGCTGGGACAAGTCCGTCGCGTGGTGCTCGTACACCGAGACGCGGCGGCCGCTGCCGGAGCTGAGCTACCTCGGGCTCGAGGCGGCGCTCGACGGCCTCGGGCTGAAGTTCTGCGGGGGGACGGATGCAGCCTGACTACCCGGCGGCCCACAGCATGGACGTGGAGTGGTTCGCCGTCGACCGCTGCGGTCACGTGGCGCTCTTCGACGGGGGGGAAGACGGTCCCGTTCCCTGGGCTGCGGATCGGGTAGAGGACGTGCTGGAGGCGTCCCGTCCCTTCGTCGGCGAGCTGGACCGTTGTCTCAGGGAGAGGCTCATCGTCCCGGGCGTTCACCGCAGCCGGGAGGAGCCGATGAGCGACGTGCAAAGGGTGCTGGAGCGGGCCGACGGCTTTTACCTTCTGGGTCCGGGCCTCAAGATGAACTCTGATCGGATCCGGACGCCGGCGCTGAGCAATGCCCGGACGGGGCGGCCGGAGCCGCTGACGTTCGGGACCGCGGACGGGCGGGACTGGGTCGAGGGCCGCCTGAGCCCCGAGTCCTGGGCCTGGCTCCACGAGGTGCCGCACCGCTGCCTGGGATGCGTCCCACGCCTGGCCTTGTACAAGAAGGCGAGGCTCCAGACGTTCCGCTTCAGCCGCTACGAAAATGACCGTTACGGAAACAAGCCGTACGAGAAGTGCGAGGAAGACCCCAGCCAGCCGACGACCCTGGAAGACCTGCGTCGGGTCATCACCTGGCCGATCTCGCCGCCGCTCGTGTTTTCGGCGTTCTGCTTTCTCGAAAGGAAGTTCATCCAGCCCTTGCAGTGGTTTCCCTCGCAAACCTGGAGCGACGCCGCCCTATGGATGGACGAGGAGGGGAACGAACGCGAAGGCGGCGCCCTGACCGAGCCGTAGACCTTATTTCCCGCGAGGCATTCTGAGCCGCACCGATTCGGAGGGACGGATGCAGTCGGACTTCCCGGCCGCCCACAGCATGGACACGGACTGGTTCGCCGTGGACAAGTGCGGCCACGTGGCGCTCTTCCGCTCCGGCGAATCCGGCGCGGTCCCGCTGGAGGCGGCCATCTTCCTGGGTCCCGATGGAGGGGACGACGCACTCGGCAAGGCCATCTTCGGCAAGACAATCGCGGAGCAGGAGGAGATGGACGAGTGGCCCGACACCGGGTCGGCGGGTCTTTTCAATTACGAGCACGAGACGGACAACTGGATCTCCGGACCCTACCAACGGCAGGGGGCGCCGGACAAGCCCGTGCGGCTGGAGGATCTGCCGCCGGAGGTGAAGCAGAAACTGAAAGACCTCCGCTTCGTCACGCTGTGCTTCCAGGAGACGCCGAAGATCCAGCCCGTCGAGCACCTGACGTGCGAGTCCTGGGAGGGCGCCTGGCTGAGCCTGGACGGGAAGAACGCCCGCCCGGTCCCGGGCCGCGAGAAGGAATAC